>Ga0310691_10000964_pt1 | contig 48089 bp, 49 predicted proteins | sample 176DNAGHGlowgp2_FD_203887 | JGI IMG/M metagenome (GOLD analysis project Ga0310691, IMG submission 203887) | Sheep rumen microbial communities from Palmerston North, Manawatu-Wanganui, New Zealand - 1766 DNA GHGlow gp2 (v2) (version 2) | ecosystem: Host-associated > Mammals > Digestive system >... | reverse complement strand
TCGTATCAGTGTCGTCTTTCCGATGCGCCTACGTCCGGTCACCACCGTAAAACGAGCCACTTTCTCAGCCATTCCCCGTGTCCCTCGCAAGAAGGCCATCTCCTGTTCCCTATCGTAAAATCTCATATCTCTAACTAATTCGTCAGAAACCGCCATTTCCGAAACAGCCGTTTCGCGTGCGCAAAGATACAAATAAGTCAGCAATTATACAAATAAATCTCCATTTTTCGACATTTTTCTACACTATCCTACACTATTCCACACCATTCTACACGCATCTTACACGCTTAACTACCTGTGTCACAGACCAAAGTGTAGGAGTGTAAGTTTTTTACCCGCAAAATTTTTCTTATAAAGAATTTACTAACGAAGGCCAGGACTCGTTCATATTGTCCTTCAATTTGTGCCATTAAATACTTCCATCGTGGCCTGTCCTGCCTCGTTGATATCGGCACGCTTCAAGACCTTCATGACAGTAATCCATACTACCTTGAGGTCAGTCCACAGCGTGCAGTGGTCCACATACCACACATCCAATTTGAACTTCTCTGTCCAGCTGATGGCATTGCGCCCATGGCACTGTGCCCAGCCACTTATACCAGGACGGACTTCATGTCTGCGAGCCTGTTCGGTTCCCAGAGGCCGTCACTGATTAAGGCGAGGCTTATATTATTATCCATTATTATAACGCGTTTTCCAGATATACATGGCATCGCCCTTCCAATCTGAACGATAGCGATTGTACTTGGGCGAGAAGAAATTATGATTGTGGTACAAGACACTTTTCAAAGAAAGCGTAGAAACTAGCACCCCTGCAGCCCTAAAGAAGAAATCGTGATGATCAATCATCCGGATATTGTTATCCCAGCCGACCTTCCTGATGGACTCTGTCCTTGCGAGAAATGCATTTGATGTTTTCCCCAGAACGATGTGATTCTCATCAATCTTGGTACCTTGAGGTATCTTCAGCGGCCGAGGAGCCTCCCGCATGTCGATACGTGTGTATGCTTTAATGTCTCTCTTTGTTGATACAGCTTTACAAGCATCAATCCACGGCATGCCGACCAAATCCACATCCAGATGTTTCAAAAGAAAACGCAATTCACCTGCCAAGTCAGTGTGTCTGGTAAACAACACATCGTCATCCAACCGAACCATGAAAGGTGTTCGTATCTCTGCCAGGGCCAAGTTCAGTCCTTTGCTGAGGCCCGAGTTGAACGGCATCTGGATAATCGTTATCTTGTTATCCCCGGTATCCTTCCTCTCATCCCCAGCTAGACCGGGAATCTCCAACGGCTTAGAGCTATCGTCTGCAATCACGATTCTAACCCCTGGGTAATACTTCCATATACTTTTTACCAACGCTCGCGCCTGTTTCTGCCTCTCGAAAGACTTGAACATTATCGTCACATTCTCAGCCACAAAAGAGACATCCTCTGAAGTAGGCTTCCGATAGCCTCTGAGAGTCCACCACGCTTCCAACGCCCAATACTCTACCATTGCCACCACAGCCTGAACGGGACGGCAAATAGCTGAGAAATGACGTTGAAAAAACGCAAGGAGTTTATGGGAGAAATCCATCTGACAAGAAACTAACTTAAATCAGCTCACCGTTGTATTCCATTTTCCGACCCAATACCGTGCAGAGTATCATCTGAATATCCTTCACAAACGAATAGTGATGATAGTAGTAGCAGTTCAGCCGCACCTTGTCGGGATAGATTACGTTATCGTTGTATTCCACAGCGATATCCTGAGCATTACGCGTATCGCCGTTCTTTTGTTTCTGTGCGACGTATTCCGCTATCATTTCGTCTTCAAGCCGATATTTCAGTGTTGCCGGTCCCGTTATGCCAGGCCGTAGCTTCAGCACATCACGGTCGTCACCCGTCAGCTTGTCCGCATACCCAGGCACATCAGGCCTTGGCCCGACAAAACTCATGTTTCCAATAAACACATCCCACAGCCCGGGCAACTCGTCCAGTTTATAGTGGCGAAGCTTAGAGCCAAGCGGAGTAATACGGTTGTCTCCTGCTACAGACACCGTGCTCCAACCCATATCACCTTTCTTGCCCGTACTCCCTTCGTTGTTTTTCACGGGAATCATCGTGCGGAACTTATGGCAGTCAAAGAACTTACCTCCTTTCCCCACTCTCTTCTGCACGAAAAACACAGCACCTTCTGGCATCTTTACCTTCACCATTATTGCTACTACCAGCAACACAGGCCATAGGAACAATAATCCTATTAAGGCCACCAATCGGTCAAATATGTATTTTAGTATCATATGCACAATATTAATATCTATTACTCCCCTCACATCGCGCTCCTCACTCCATTAAACACCATATATGGGAAGGATATCAATGAGTCAAGGGGAAAATATGCACGCATGACGAAAAGAACCGCCTATTCGTCTGCCCATAGAGAAGCATTTCGAAATGCTTATGGTAAGATCTCCAAATAAACCTCATTATGAGGTAATTCCTTTACGACCTTAACTTTGCTGGCGGAGAGGGCAGACTTATAGGAGGCGGTATTATCTTTCGAGACTGTCTCGAAAAGACGGAGTCCAATGTGGAAGCCTACTTCGTTAAGCATCTTATTCATGGCTGTACCAAATCCATTGCTACGATAGTCAATATCCACCATACGTCCCCGGAATCCAACACCATGAAAAAAGCTCCTATTAAAACAGTATCCAGCAATTTTACCTTTTTCCTTATCAATTAATACATAGGCGAGGAAAGCCCTACTCTTCTGTAACTTCTTTATGCTCACGGCATCAAAGCCGTGAGGACGGAAGAATGTATATGCCTCGTCTGGCTGGTGTTCGAAGAACGCCACCATCCTCTCTGTCGGCACATCACGCAGAGGTACGACTTCATAACCTTCAAGATTGGTGGTAAACGAGAAATCCTTCAACTTTTTACCATACCTCAACGAGAATAACCATGAGTTCAATCTCTCAATAACATCCCACAGCCAGCTCAGCTTATCTCTTAAGAGATGCGCAATCTTGTATAACATGATTATATTATTTTCCTAATCAATTTCCACGTTGCCTCTGTAGGGAAATAGCGCATGGCACGAAGTGACTGCTTAGCACCACCGACAAACCTACCAATAGCGCTCTGATGGCGATACGCATTGACTGAACTATGATGTCCGAAATTGCCGCCCTCTTCTATTGTTCTTTGAATAGCGCGTCCTATTCTCTCTGACGGCTCCGCTATCAGGTATTCTTCTTCCAGACCCAGTAGTCTGTTCTCTACCCACATCACTCCACGAGCAAATTTTAGCAGTCCGCATTCTTTTAATAATTCTGTGATGTCCGTGGTTTCAGAATGGCCTTCTTCTGGATAAGCTTTCAGGACGTAATAATAGTCAACAAACTGTCTCAATCCGATGCCTTCGCCCATGAAATGGCTCATCAAGTGGGATAGCTGTTGCACCAGGTTAAACTCTGTTGTGGGAACAGCGCATGTGCCTTCTGCCCCCTGCAGCGTTACTAGGTGGTTAAACTGTTCTTCTGATGTCTTCTGGAAAAGTGTCTGCAGCCGCCTGTCATATTTGGGGGTATTCATATAGCGTGGTATATAGTGTACCTCTACCGCTATATCACTGAAGATGGGAAACTGGATGTGCATTCGTCCTCCCTTCACCTCCGGGAACTTATTATGCACGAACCCATCAATCTTTTCTCTTAAGCCTTCTTTCTTATCTCTTCCATGAACGGTCACCCACAAGTCTATGTCCCCTGATGTCCTCAATAATGGATTGGGGTAAAGCCTCGCATTCCCCTGCCCCTTCAAGATACAGGTACGAAATCCTGCGTCAGAGAACATCTTTGTGATTTCAATGCACCGTTTGTTAACTATTAAGTTCTGCTGCTTAATCTGCTCTGCACATCCAATCCACTGATACAAGAGATTCAACGGTGGCTTCTGCCCCTCCTTACTCAACTGGTCAAGAGCTTCAAAGGCAATTCCGACTACCGCCTGCTTCTTGGCTTGCTCGAATAAAGACAACCATTCTTCAGGTGACGGTGTTTTACTCAAAACAGTCCTATTGCCGAGAGCGAACTGAATCAGTTCAAAAAAAAGCTCCATTTTATAGCTCTGTATTAAGGCTATGTAACTCGTCCCACTAGTTGTTGGCAGGATGGGCAATACTTTCAATGACCGAGAGATATTCACGGACTACGGTCTGGCGATCAAACTCTCGCTCTACCTTCCGACGCGCAGCCAGTCCCATCTCGCGTTTCTTCTCGTAAGGCAGTGCAATAAATGCCTCTATCTTCCGAGCGACATCATAACCATCACGCTGTTTTACGATAAAACCATTCACGCCATCATCTACGATTTCACCACATCCGGGGCGGTCCGTGGTGATGATTGGCCTTCCCGCTGCACAGCTCTCTAACAGTACATTCGACATTCCTTCAGGATAATACGAAGGATGAACGGTACACCAGGCTTTTCCTATATATGGACGAACATCAATCTGCCTGCCATGGTAAATAACGATCCCGTCTTTCTGCAGCCTTTCTATCCGCTCTTGATAGTTCTCCTCACAGCTACCCAAGATATGGAACTCCGTTTCCGGGTACTTGGCTTTTATCTCATGCGCAGCCGTCAGATACTCCTCGAAGCCTTTCTCCTTCAGCAGTCGGCTGATGAAGATGAAGCGCATCGGCTCGTCCTGTGCGGGATAGTCCTGCAGATAATGATGCTGCAGATTCACGCCCGAGCCGGGAATCAGTCTCATCCGGCCCTTCACCATGCCGTGCTGCCGACAGAACGCCATGTTCGCCTCGTTCTGGAAGAATACCGTATGCGCCTTTCTGAGTCCTACCTTATATAATAATATGGTGAGCTTCTGCAATTTCCCGGGAATCTCCACCGCCGTGCCGAGTCCCGTCACATTGGCAATCTGGGGCACACCACACAGTTGGCAAGCCATACCACCATAAAGGTTCGGCTTGATAGTATAGCTCAGCACCACGTCGGGCTTCTCCTTTTTTATCAGCTTCCGGTAGCACAGCATCAATGCGAAGTCCTTCAGCGGGTCAGTACCCTTGCGGTTGAACTTTGTATCGATCAGCGTGCACCCCATCTCCTTGAAGAAGTGCGCCTTCTTGTCCATCGGTGCCGAGATGCTCACCTGGTTCCCTTTGTCCACCAGCGCCTGCACCACCTCCTTACGAAAGCTGTGCAGGCCCCCGAAGTTATTCGTCAGTATCAGTATTTTCATTGTAAACACATCATTAGATTCCACAAATCTTATAATATTTTTGGATTTGATTCCAAATTTCTTATAAGATTTTTGGATTGAACCATATTTTTGTTTATCTTTGCATCCAAATCAGACAACAACTCTATAATGATTACCCGTATTCTTGAAAACAGCATCACAGGTTTGTTAGGTTCCGACAAAGCTATCATCGTAATGGGAGCCCGTCAGGTAGGCAAGTCCACACTGCTCAATACGCTGCTCTCGTCACTTGATGGTGTCATGTGGATGAATGGTGACGACCCCGACATTCAGCAACTTTTCAGCCAGATGACTTCCACCCGTATTCGTGCCATTCTCGGCAATAGTCATATACTTGTCATCGACGAAGCCCAGCGCATTGCCGACATTGGACTGAGACTAAAACTCATTACCGATCAGGTGAAAGGTGTTCAGGTCATTGCCACGGGAAGCAGTTCATTTGAGTTGGCAAACAAGCTCAACGAACCGTTAACAGGCCGGAAACGCGAGTTCCGTATGTTCCCGCTGACATTCAGCGAGATGGTTGCCCATACGAATTTTCTCGAAGAGTCGCGTATGATACCCCATCGTCTTGTCTATGGTTATTACCCAGAGGTAGTATCCAGTCCTGGTGACGAGCGTATTGTTCTCAAGGAACTGGCCGACAGCTATCTTTATCGTGACATTCTCTCGCTCGAAGGCATAGGCAAACCCGACAAGCTCACACGCCTGCTCCAGGCCCTGGCCTATCAAATAGGCAGTCAAGTGAGTTATAATGAAATAGGCCGCCTTGTCGGCCTCGACTCAAAGACTGTGGAGCGATATATTGACATCTTAGAGAAGTCATATATTATTTTCCGTCTGGGATCTTTCAGTCGTAACCTGCGTAACGAACTGAAAAGCAGTCGCAAGATATATTTCTGGGACCTTGGCATTCGCAATGCCGTTATCGGCAATCTCGCCCAGGTAGAAAACCGTACTGACGTAGGGGCTCTATGGGAAAATTACTGCATTGCCGAACGTATGAAGCAGCTGTCTTACAAGGCAAGTTTTGCCAGCTCTTGGTTCTGGAGGACGCAGCAACAGAAGGAGATAGACTATATTGAGGAAGAAGACGGACACCTGCAGGCCTTTGAGTTCAAGTGGAACAACTATAAAGCCAGCACCCGTTGCCCAGCCTCCTTTGCGTCAGCTTATCCCGATGTTCCCTTCCAAGTCATAACACCTCAAAACGTCGATGAGTTTATCCCGTGATACTGGCTGAAGTTCATCTTGTTTGTTTGAATTATGCAGAAAAGGGTGACACCGTTATTGGCGTCACTACAGAGAAAAATCTATAAATCAGAGATGATTTACACAAAAAGACGTTGCAGCCAATCTAAGAAGGCAACGCCACTTGGACTATTGGGATTCAACACATGAGCAGAAATAGAAGTGCCCATTGGCTTGCCTGGCTCATCCTGCCATGCCAGATAGCTATGAATCTTGGCCTTTGCACGGTGAACGGCCTTATATCTCTGGATATGGGCTTGCTCCAGTTCGTTGAGCACTTCGTCTGCTTTCACCATTAACACGTCATCTGGCTCCGAAAGTGTTGCCACGAAATCCTCCAACATGCCAGGCAACTTGTTATTTGGCATCACCCATACGCCAATCAGCGGATATTCTGAATCATTAGGCTCCAGTACCAACCCGTCACTTGGAAGCTGCAGTCCCTTACAGTCATACTTGCCAGTCTCCATCAGTCTGCTCTTTATAGCATCCCATCGTGCAGAAATGTCCACGTCAGCATCGACAACTATTCCTATGCGCTGACAAATCTGTGGTGTCGTGAGCCTAAGTTTTAGTTCCTTCAGCAGCTTGTCTATGCTTTTGCAGTCTTTTATGTCGAACACTTCTGGCAACCCAGCATTATTCCAAAGAGCCAGGATGACATGCACATCCTCGTTGCCTTCAACCAATAGCTTGAATGTATGTTTCTCCTCAGCCATGACTATCTCAATTCTATATCATTTTCTGCAGCAAAGAGAATCTCGTCATTATCTTCATAGCATACGGGCGTTATTCCCGCCTTCCGCTGTTCAAGCCTTATCAGCATGCCAGTGCCTTCAACATTCGTATACGCAAAGCTGCGCAGCGTATCAGAACTGTGGGTAGAAACAAAAACCTGTACATTCAATCTTTCAGCCAGCATGAAAATAATACTCCAAAGCTGCTTCTGTACGGAATAGTGAAGCCCCGTTTCAAATTCATCTATCAGCAACACACTACCCTTCGCATTGAGAAGGGAAAGGATAATGGTCAGTACCCGATTCACGCCATCGCCCATGCTGCTCAGCCGCACTTTTTTCCCTGATGACTTCAATGAGACCATCGGGATGCGGCTGCGACTGCGATAGCCCTCACTAACAAATGTGATACGGTCAATATCATCGTTAATGATATTTAGGGCACTTACTATAAATTTCTCATCGTCAGAGAGTGCTATTTTGTCAAAAATATCAGCATTGCGGTCACTGTCAAACTCCCAAGTACGGACAATGGGCTGTAAAATCTTTCCTCTGGGCAAGATATACGACTTGTCATATCGTAACAGAGACATCTTTCCTTGACTCTCAATGACAACACCTTGAGAACTCACTTCAGCCCGGTTGCGTTTATCCAGTACCATGTCCTCCTCGTCAAACAGTCTTAGTTGGGCCGAAGTCGGATCTTCCTCGTCTTTGAAATCCTCTATGTAAACCTGACGTATGCTTACAGCCTGCTTCTCTGTTTCACCAACAAGAACATAAAACTTCCGGGAGTAGTCCTCCCGCCAGTCCCTGAACAATGTCAGTATATGCTCTTTGTTCTGTTCTGACGCGTCCATGTCATCACCCCTGTCGTTCAGGAGCTCACCACGTCCTTTCAGAAGAGAACTTATCACATTTCTGTCGCCCCCTGACACATACAGAGCCAATGCCTCCAAAAATGTAGATTTGCCAACGCCATTCTTGCCTACAATCAAGTTGATACGGTTGAGTCGAGGGATGTTCATCTCCTCGATATTTTTGAAATTCTTGATGACAAAGGACTCTATCATAACTCAAAAGAAGCCAGTTTGCTGTTTAACCAATTTTGTGCAAAAATACATAGATTTGTCCATAACTCCAAATAAATTGTATATTTTTAGCACAAAATGCAGAGCATCAATGAGTCAGGCACCCAGCCACGTAAGTGCAGAATCTTAAACCGCAGCTTCTGGCTGCGGATAATCTTTTTATAGTTCATCGTTATTGTTTTAGCTTAAAGGAATCGCCATTAATCCACTTTTCAAGATCAATATATTTCCTAAAGTCTGTGGTGTCATTTTTTATTTCATCCTTTCCAGCCCATTCCTTAAATATTACCTGTGATTTCAATCCATAACCTTTTGTGGTAAAAATGAATTTACGCTCAAAAGGTAAGGCATCAAAAGCTCTCACGTGTTCTTCTGAACACTGATTCATCTCCGACATTTTCACAACAAGATTATCTAAGTTCATCCTTGCTTTGCGCCTGTTCCATTTCGTTAAAGCCTCTTCATCGCTATGACAATGCAAAAAGACGATTTCCACATCATCAATCCTACCAATCGGCTTTTTCAAACTTCCTGGATGATTCTTCTTCATATCCTCATAATGAACGGACTCAGACGGAGCTATCATTTTCATGTCGACCCCAAGATAGTACTTTAGGTTTGACAGAAATCTGATATAATCCTCCGCATAGAAATACATTCCGACAGTCGGAGAATTGTATGGAATTCCAAAATAACGATAAACATGCCCCCCCCAACAATTATTGGATAGGATTGTCAACGATTCTGGATTCTTTATTCGTCTTCTCCTTATCGGAGCAAATAAGGGATTTAACTTCTCCCTTATATTTACTCTTAATTTTGTGAATATGTTCATCTCTTTATGTCGTTAATGATTTTATCAAAGAACTCTCTACGACGAGCATTCAACTTTCCTTCTTCGTAGCTTTTTGCCTCATTAAAATTTCTCTTTGCCTGTTCTATCAGTTGTTCTTTCGTTACAGCTTCCAGGATCCCTGCTATATCTTCAGAGGACTTTCGTCTTGTTACAAATTGTTGCTCAATAAGTTCAGGTATCGCTGCAGTCTTTGCACCTATACACATCAGTCCTCTGCTCATTGCCTCAACCATAGCTCGTGGTAATCCCTCCTGAAGACTCGGCTGAATATATATATGCATCTTATCCAGCATTGCGAACACCTCATCATGGGGCACTATTCCCATAAAGTGGACCTGATCTTCCAGCCCATATCGGGAAACCAAACCTTTCAGATATACAGGGCTACCACCTCCAAGCAGATAATAGTGAATATTAGTTTTTCCACTCTTTTTCAGTTTATAAAGAGCACGAAGTACATACTCTTGTCCCTTATACTTCACATCCACTGCTGCTGTAGTAGCAACTCTCAGTACCCTGCCATCCCAATTGTCTATAAATGCTAAACGTTGCTCCAAAATTCTTTCATCCAAGTTGTCTATTTTTACATTACTGCAGCCACATTGATACTTCGCACTCGTTGGATAACGCTTTTGAAGGAATTCATTGCTTACGTAGAGCACATAGTCTGAGTGCTTAATTGTATATCGTGTTCTCATGAATTTATATGGAGCAAGTACCTTTCCTTGCCAACCGTGATTCCAATACGCATCCCATGCACAACTCACCACAAATGACATAAACTTCTTGTCGTATTTTCTTGCAATTCGATAGAGGTCATACGAGGAGCCATAACTTATCACTAAATCAACCTCAGTTATCATAGTTGATAGCTTCCGTTTATTCCGTCTTGACATAAATATATAGTCTTTCTTTGTGCTAAATATAATGTCACCATATTTTACGATGTCACACAAATCTTTTTCTATCTTAGTATGACTATTCATACCATTATAACGACTAGCAAAAATAGAAAGTTCTCCTAGATACGTGAATCTCTTTATAATATCATATAGATTACTAGTACACTTATACGTAGCTCCAGTATCTTCTATAACTTGACCTGTTACTAATAATATTTTCATTATTGACAAACAATATCTATAAAATAATTATACCACTTCTGTGATATGGTGTCTATATTTAATTTCTCTCTAATCGCTATAGCATGATATCCCATTTCCTTTGCCTTGTCTGGATGTTCTATCATATAAAGCATGGCATTAGTTAAAGCGTGCTCGTCACCTACAGGTACAAGCAAGCCACTCTTTTCGTTCTCAATAAGATCTCTTGGGCCTCCACATGGACAATCAGTACTGATACATGGTATCCCCAAAGCCATTGCTTCCATCAAAGCATTTGGCATACCCTCAAAATCAGATGGCAAGACATAAAGAGAACTCTTATAAATCTTTGCTGGTACATCGTTTATCGTGCCAGGCAATAGCACACGTTCTTGCAATCCCAACTCTTGTATCAGTGCCTTGATATTCTGACGCTCAGGGCCTTCACCATATATTATGAGCTTATATTCAGGAAATTCCTCTGCTATTCTCTTAAAAGCGCGTATCAGCAGAGGGTGATTCTTCTGTTTATTCAATCGTCCTGTGGTTACAATCGCTTTCTCTCGCTCTCCCGTATACTGAGTTACTGGATAATCATCTCCTATAAACAACGGATTAGGAATTACCATAGACCGTTTCGCAATCTCTCCACCATAGAAAGCCTGAGCATCCCTCGTTTGAAATACAAAGCCATCTGCCTTTCGCATCAATAGTCGAGATACTATACGAGTAATAGACTTCCCACCAAAGTGAGCAGGATCGTTACGTTCTGAAATAATGTGTTTTATCCCCAATCCGACACATGCTGGCACATCAAATAATGCTCCTGGCACACCCATGGTTACCAACACATCAGGCTTTATCCTCTTTAGTTCTCTTCTAATCGCCTCTATTTTATGGAAGAGTCCACCTGACACAAAAGAGTGTGATATTTTGTTAATATCATATTCTTCTTTTACTTTTCGATTGGAGCAAATAACCAAATAAATCTCGGAATCAGTGTTTTTCACAAGCCAATTTATTAGATTATAACACACACGTTGTGCTCCTCCAAGATTCATATGGGCTATGGTGAAAACAATCTTCATTTTTCTGTTTCTTTCTTTTTTATTAAAACCCCTCTATTAGATAACTTTTGATATAAATATATTATTATCGTCAGCCATACAGCATACTTTAAATTTAATAATAAATAGTTACGTGGAATAGATATAAAATGAAAAGAGAAATAAAAAGCACAACAATATAAAAATAGAGAGGCTTTTTTATTTGAGAATAGTACTAAATCAAACTTCCTGACATAATATCCAAAAATAAACATAAATATAATCACCCCTGCCAATCCAAAATCAAGGTAAAAATCTGCTATAATACTCGTACCGTTACCATATGACAAGAAATCTCCCTGAATTAAGTGCGATATATATGTAGATGTTATATTCCTCAAACCAAACAAACCTGCAGCAAAAGGAATGACTGAAACTATATATGTCAACTGATATTTACCATATCCATAGTTTCCAAATCGTTGAATATCCTCTACTGAATATGATAAGCATCTGTAAGATGTGGATAATTCATATGTTGCGGGAACAACACTTTCTTGCAGATCCTCATAAGGATTAGCTTCCCATGTCGTATTTATGCGCTCAAAAATTGAATTGTTATCTCTATATTTCTTTGAATATCCCAGGAAAGCAACAAAAAAAACTCCAATGACCATACCCGTTATCAATGTTTTTCTTGAAGGACATATACCTGTTACTATTAAGTATACAATATAATATATCATAATAACAAATATCATTGGACCTCTGTCACCAAGATTTAATATTAACAATAAATATATAGCTATATTCGTATTTTGCCACCATCCTATATCTTTGATCATTTGAGTTATTGACCATCCCCTACCTATACCTTTTAATTTCAAATTAATTGTATATTGAATAAAAAAAGCACAATAGAATACACTACACCATGATGCTAAGTAATTATACCCACTAGTTTCCATCTCTGTCGTATGATAACCTCCGAATAATACACTTTTAGGTATAAACACAAATATTCCTACCAACATAACTGATGTTAATAACTTATATATTGTTACTGGTGCGGGAAGAAAACCCAACGTATTTATATTATTGACTTGGGTATCATTTCCTTTTTTGACAATATATCCTAATAGGAATGCTATTAAACCTAACAATGCAACCCTTACTGATTCTGGCATCAAATCCACACGTCCTACTAAATAATAACTACTATTATATCCTAATAGAATATCAACTGGCATTTGAAAAAAAACTATCACAAAAGATAATAGGAATAAGTGAACAGGACGAAAATAAACACGTCTTATATCATTATTATCGTCTTTATAGAATATAAACAATATTGGCAACAATATACCCATTGCCAATAAAACTTTTGCACCAGACACATTAAAATATGATGTATCAACAAAAAATGCAATAAAAAACGAAATTGCCAGTATTAATAAGTAAACAGAACGTTTCATTACAATATACAAAACTATTTATTCGGCAAGTTTATCATTTCTCCCATTTTGTAATCCCACTCTATAGGCACAAATGGAGTTAATCCACTCCAATGGAAGAATGTCAACTCGCCAAAATATATTTTACCTTTTACATTATACAAGTCAACACGCACATGACACATCCCCTGTGATAATTTACGAGCCACATCTACCATCTCCTCATAGTTCTCAGGCTTTGCAGGAGTTTTTTTTGCATTGGGATGACCATTCAGGAAAGGAAGATGATTGAACTCTATATCATAGAAATCAAACTTTGTATCCTCATCTTTCTTCCCCCTGTCTGTTGCAACGAACAAGACCTTAGGCTCACCATCAAAGCAGAAAAACTTATAGTCCTTCAATTCATATCCACTTTCATCCTCCATATACTGTTCGGCAATGATACGCGGCTTTACATCCTTATATGGATACTCTTTTCGTAAATTATAATAATTCTTTCCCCATCCATACTTTAGCCTTGCTTTAGCCTTCTCAATATCAAGTTTTGTCTTATCTTTACATACTACTATACCGCCGCTATCACTTGTAACCTTTATCACGAACTGATTTGGTAGAGAATCCCAATCTATCTCATCCACAGTATCCCATGTGCCTAATGTTGGTATTATATACTTATCACCTATAATAGAAGCAACATACTTTTTAGCCTCTATTTTATCAACCATCTGCGTATATTCTGGATGCCTGTCATGCAATTTTAACCACTGCAGTTTTTCATTGAAACTCTTGGGATCCTTTAAATTTGGCCAATATCCCACCCTATAACGAAATACTACTTTTAGAAATAACTCATCTGGAAGTATTGGAGCCATTCGATTCCATACATAAATAAAGCATTTAAATAGGAAATGTAATATTTTATTCATTGTTGTTTATATTTTTGATTCTACAGGTTTCACACTGTATATATTTGAATATTTTAGTTTTCGGCGTTTTGTTTACAAAAATAGAAATGTCCACCATGATAGGGATGTCTATCCTTCTCCGGAGGAAGTTGCATATAATTACCATATCGAAGTTTCAGATAATAATCATATTCTGCTATGGCTGAGTAATAACTATCCTCAAACTGTAATTGAGTCATCTTTTCAAACAAATCCATCTCATAAGTCATTTTATTGCGCAAAGGTAAATAGCCAGCTAATGCATACCAAGTGTGCGTTGAATGGTAATTTGTATTCCTAAAAAAGAAATCACGAAACCTCTTCATAACCTTATCGTAACCAGGAATCACTATAGAAGGCAACAACAAGTTTAAACGACGTTGCCATTTTTTATAGAATAGTCTTTTCTTCTGGAGTCGAGAAGCCTCTGCAAAAAAAGCATCTCTTTCTTCTTCCGTGTCGGGAACAGGTACTAGTACATAAAGATCTATACAAATCCCGTAAGACTTACTGAACAAACCTACTTTATTGTAAGTATCCTTGTGAGCAATCCTTGAAAAATGATATCCGTAATGCTTTTCTGTATCTACATCACAGTATTTCAGTTTATCTGATTTGAACAATTCTTTGAAACGCAACAAATCAGGCAAAGGCATAATAATATCCACATCATCATCCCAGGGAATGAAGCCTTTATGACGTACAGCACCTAACAACGTACCAAATGCTAAAGAATAACGAATGTTGTTTGCCTTACAAAACGCATCTATTTCTTTTAGCATATCAAGCTGTATCTGTTTTTTTTCTTCAAAATTAAGTTCTTTATGCATTGAATTATCCATCTTTTATTTTTCACTTTTATCTATTAGTGATGTATGTTATTATAAATTACTATTCATCCTTCCAATAATATCCACCTCCATGCCCATGTACCTGCTGTTCTGCAGGAGGTAGTTTCATATAATCTCCATATTTCTCAGTCAAAGCCTCATCATATTTTGACATGACAAAGAACTCCTTATTTTCGAATGGGACAAGAATCACATTATCTATAACGTCATTATTGTGACACTCACGCATACCATACTTAATAAGTGAACAATTACAATATCGTAAAGTTTCACCAAACATTACCTTTCGGCATAACTCTATATGTTTGTCTACCACATTAAACGAGTAAAAAAAGGATATTAATTTTGCCTTAAACCACTTCCTTTTTGCCGAAAAAGAATTATTCATTGAAAAAGGTCTTTTTGCATATCTTAAATAATTGCCTATTATTGCGCATTTTCTTATTTCGCTATAACGTTTTTTCCATATTGCATCATCTTCATCAACACCATCTAACGGGAACACATCTATCCACACGCCTGTTTTTTCCGCATTCCATGTAAGATTTCTATAATCAACAAAGGTATGTTTCATATCGCATACTCTCGCATAAGCGATGTAAGTATCTTTCGTTTCTGAAAGTTCTCTTGAAAAAATTTTATAACCTTCATGTGAGCGATATGAATGAATAAATCTCTCATAATCAGGTCTTGGCATAGCTATATCTATATCATCATCCCAAGGAATGAAGCCTTTGTGTCTGATTGCACCAATAAGTGTCCCTCCCTGCAACGTATATTTGATGTTATTTTTTACACAAAAATTGTGGACATCTATTAGAATATCCAAACTTACATTCTGAATATCCTTTAATGTCATTTCTCTCATTTTATTCTACCACTTTCAATTTTATACTCATAACTGTGCTTACCTTCTTCACGGAAATCCTTTTGATATCGTTCAAGAACGTCTTTGTACACCTCCTCATAATTGGGTATGAATAGATCGTTTTTATGCTCCAAATTCTCAATAATCTCTTTTGCCAATTGTTCAGTTACTGACAAATCTGTTTTACCTTGGTTAAAACTGGTACCCTTGATAGACCCTGGAGATACATTAAGGATACGATTAGATGAACCTGCCTTCTCCAACTCAACGTTAACACTTTCAATGAAGATTTTGAGAGCAGCCTTAGTTGCGCCGTAAAGTGAAAAGAATGGACTTGACATAAACCCAGCTATGCTGACCATCACGCCACAATAGAAATCTTCCTTGGAAAGCAGTCTATCATAAAAATGTTTTATCACTCTGATGACAGCAACGGTATTGACATTGAAATAAAGAGGTATCATCTTCTCATCAATATCCTCAAACAGTGCGAGTTTGCCAAAACCTGCAGTTATGACAAGGCCATCAATGTCTGAAAACCTGTCAAAGATACTGTAGTCATCGTTAGTCAAGTCAAACAGAAAGCTCTCAATCTTCTGTTCTTTATATTCCTCTGCTATAGGCGCTTTGTCTACAATGTAGACCTTTTCAGTTTCTGTCCGTGAGGTGAGTACTTTTGCAATAGACAAACCTATGCCATTTGCCCCACCCACAATTAAAACTCTTTTCATCATATCTCTATAAAATTTTTTCGTTCTGCAAATTGCTGCATAATCTCGGCCATACAGACGCTCTCTTTCCGACGAAGGCGTGCCGTGCTCAACCGATGGTTGAAGATACAGCTAAGGAATTCCTGTATCTCATAGCGTAGACCGGCCCCGTCCCACTTGTAGAAGAACTTCTTGTTCTGGTTCTGGTCTTCAAAGCGGAACTCGTAATAGTCGGTCAGCCACCAGGGGGATGGCACGTAGGCATAGCCTTTAGTACCGGCAATGACAAGGTTGCCCTCCGTCTTCACGCCCATACCTAACTGGAAAGAACATACACCATTGGGATAGCGCATCACACCACGGGTATAGATGTCAATACCATCCTTCATCTTCGAATAGAAGTTGATATTGGTATAGCCGATACCCATCAGCTTCAGAATAGGCAACAGGGGGTATGATCCCATCTCGTACATGGAACCGCCTGCCTGCTCTGGGTCAAGCTCACGGGTGAACTTGTCGCCCCACAGTTTAGACTCTGAGGCACTCACATCAACAACATCACCTATAGCTCCACTCTTGATCATTGTGATCAGGTGGTTGAAGGCTGGTGAATGGGCGGTTTTGTTTGCTTCCATCAATACAACGCCGTTTTCTTCGGCAAGATGATACAGCTCTTTGGCCTGCTGACCATTCAACACCAATGGTGTCTCGCAAAGCACATGTTTTTTTTGCAGGAGTGCCTTCTTAGTCAGCTCATAATGAGAGAGATGTGGTGTGGCTACATAGACGGCATCGACCAGTTCCAATAGTTCTTCGTATGACTGGCAGACATTCACGATATTATGCCTGACGGCAAAGACGCACGCCTTGGGATAGTCGATGTCATAGACACAGGTGGCCTTGACATAACTGACGTATTCCGATTCTGGTACGAAGCGCTCTGCTATTCGACCTGTGCCAACTACACCTATTTTAATATCCTCCTGCAAGTCTTCGCGGAGCATGGTGGAACTGATACCCTCGGTACGGGGCAGATAGACTACCTCACAGAATTCCTTCAGATAGTCGAACTTTCCTTCCCAGTCAGAGCCAATGGCAAAGATATCGACATCGTATTTCTGTATGTCGTCTATCTTCTGTCCCACATAATCCTCGATGATGATTTTGTCAGCCAGACCAGTAGCCTTGACGGCCTCAACGCGCTCCAGCACGTTATTGCGCACATTCAGTTTGCCACGCTCGCGGTCGAAGTTGTCGTTGGTGACACCCACTATCAGGTAGTCACCAAGTGCCTTTGCTCGCCGCAGGAGATTGATATGCCCCTGATGCAGCAAGTCGTATGTACCGTATGTAATGACTTTCTTCATTTTCAATATCTATTTTATTCAATGCTGATTTTACTTTACTGCATACAGCTTTTTACGAATATAAAATCTTTTCATGAATAGTTTTTGATACAATCTTCTTATTTTGGGGATTCGGCATTTGCGGATCCACAAATCTATTTTCCACCTCAGAGAATAACGCCTGACTTCATCCGAAAAACATGATACGAATTCCTTTGCATCGTTTGCCGGAAGATTGTAACCAGGAATATTACGGTTTATTTCATCTCCGATTTTCGCTCGTAAGACTCTTTCATATTCTGGGAAATCTTTTTGGAAACCTTTCAACATTTCTACACGAGACTTTATAACTTCTACTCTTCCTTTATCCATTTTCTTCCATTGCTGTCGTCCCATCCATGACATGGGGTTCTGTACCCTATAGACTGACATCATATTGTCTAGATAGAATACTTTACCCTTCATAGCACACATAATCTGCAAAGGATAGTCTCCGACCTTGCATTTTATGCAGTATTCAGGATAGTTTTCCTTCACTGTATTTCTGTACATAATGCTGCACGTGGAAATAAAAAGACCAGCTTTGTTGATCACATCTTTTACATCGACTACTTGACTCTTCTCATAACAACAATTCTCTCCAATATATCTTTTTTGCCTTACCGAGTATAGTTTGGTGCGGTTGCATACCATCGTGAAATCAGGATGGGAATCGAGGAAGTCTACCTGTTTTTGAAGTTTGTCTGGCGAGATCCAATAGTCATCACCCTCACATAAAGCCGTATATAGTGCATGCGTGGTCAAATCGGACAAATATATGCCTTTAGGCTTCTTCGCCTGATAATGATTGTACTTCAGTAAGAAGACAGAGAAGTAGCAATTCTTATTCTCGCGATGCCGGGCAAAGATATGCTTATAGTCCTCAGTCTCCTCATGCTGAAGAGGACTGAAGGATTCAAGATCGAAGTCGCTTTCCAGATAATGCATTATTATATCCTGTTCTCCATCGTTAGACGCATCGTCAACAATAGCGCACATAAAAGGAAAACTGGTCTGCTGCATAGTAAACCCGTTCAATGCTTCCAGAATAAAAGGTGCGTGATTATATGTGAAACAATGTATGCAAACCTTAAATTCAATATACTCCATAAGTCTTAGTTCTTCTTAAACTTTGAAATGCGTGATACCACCATTCCTTTGATTTCTACAAATTCCTCAGATTTCGTGATATGACACAACGTCATGAAAACAGTTACGCCTATAACTATCTGCATGGGAAGGACAATCCAATAGGAAATGGGTAGGTATTTTATAAAGTATACAGACAGAGCCAACAGTGCGGCTATGCCGTAGGAAGGAGCTATATCACGAAGTTGCATCCATGAGCTATAGCCTAATAGTTTTCCACTATAGTAGGAATTTAGGAAGTAGCTGATGACACAGGTGATGATATTGGTCCACAACATGGGCATGATGCCCACGAAGGCGCCGACAGCCAAAGGACCAATTGCTATTATTTTCTTCACAACCTCCAATCCAAGGAACAGGTCGCTGCGTCCTTGCACCTGGAGCATGTTCAGGTTGATGGCCTGAAGTGGATAGGTAGACCCTGTAAGACAGATGAGGGGGAGATAAACGGATGCCTCGTGCCATTTAGCTCCAATAAGACAATAAATCATGGGTTCTGAAACAGCTCCCATGAAAAGCATGGACGACGCGGTGATAAACATCGTTGTCTTGATGATTTTGCGATAGGCGTTTGTCATCCTCTCCTTATCGTCTTGTATGTTACTCAGCACAGGGTAGGTAACTCGCTGTATGACACTGGTGATGTTGCTGGAGAACAAGGTGGAAAAACCCTTGGCTCTGGTGTACTGCCCCAAGGTGGCTGGGCTATAGCATTTACCCACCACGACCTGGTAGAGCTCCTTCCAAATGGTATCTAATAATCCGCTCAACATCATCTTCCAACCGAAGCCAAAGAGTTTGTGAAAACTGCCAGAGGAGAAGCGCATTCGTGGCACCCATTTGTTCACAAGCCACAGGCATACTGTGTTGATAATCTGACTTGACAAGTGCTGTCCCACCAGAGCCCACACGCCAAAGCCCAATAAAGCCATGCCAATACCGATGATTGCACTGGATAAAGAGGATATCAGCGTTATCTTTGCCTGCGATTTAAAGTCAATGCGTTTGGTCAGCCGTGTCTTCTGCACAAGGGCCAGAGCACCTATAATCATTCCTATGGATGTGACCCTTGTCAATGCTATCAGCTCTTCCCTCCTGAAGAATTCAGCTATCAGAGGAGCGCAAAGAAATATTAGCACATAAAGCAAGAGACTCATACTCAGGTTGACGATGAAGGCCGTGTTATAGTCATCGTCAGAGGCATCTTTCGTCCTGATAAGTGCTGTACCCATGCCGCCATTGACAATGGTGGTACAGATGGCGGTAAATATAGCTGTCAGACCGATAAGTCCATAGTCGTCTGGAGACAGCAGACGTGCTAAAATGATTCCGACCAAAAAGGACACGCCGAAGTGCACGATATTATCTATGCCACTCCAGGCCACGCCCTTCACGGTTTTATTTTTTAATGATTCTGGCATGAATGTTTGAAATAAACTTTTCGGTTTTATCTATAAGCCAAGACTCTGTCAGACGAGCACGGGCAATATCAATAACGGTGCAAATGGTGAACACCCCTATCACACAGATTAGGGCAATCAACATATAGTAGTCTGAATATTCTATGGTCTCATCGAACTATACTCGACACCTTTATTATAATTGCATTTGCTTCTATCCAAGAATCATTGCTTTCAGCGTTTCCACTTTTGCATTATACTTGTTCGTAACGAGATAGCCAAGTACGTTTTTCAACTTGTATACTTCCGGTGACTGTCGCAGAACCTTGCACAGCTTCAGTAATCTCGGATCTTTTGGGGTGGTGATGCTGTCTTTTGTTGCTTCAATCAAAGTGTCCAAATCGGATGGCAAACCAAAATCATCCATCTTCATTCCTAATGCAGAGACATTCTCCTTGATGAAGGTTTCCATAGCCTTGTGCTCCTTTCCCACTTTAATCAAATACTGATGTTTCTCCCTATGCTTCAAGAACGTCAGATTATCCGTCCGGCCTATCTCATCGAATTCATCTATATAACTTAAGTTCCTCTTGTCATTGTCGATAATTCCGACGGCAAACGCATCTCTGTATCTTCCGCTCTTCATTTCTTTTGCAACTTCATTGCAGCTATGCTTATGACAGACATCAGCCTCAAGCAATGAACTTACTAGTGTCGTGTCAATGTAACACTCTGGCATGATGTCATTATGCTTCATTACCCAACCTTTCTATATTGAAGAATGCATCAACTCCAGCCTCAAACATATCCTGTACATCCTCTTCCGTGGCAGTCTTTACAATAGAGCCATTTTCTGAGGTTTGAACATAAAACAAACCATAATCATAATTCTCTTTTTCCAACAAAATGTCGAGAACATACGGACTATGTGTAGAAATAAAAAGTGTATTTTCCTTTTTCTGGCCAAGAAATCTTAACAGGTTCCTCATTAGAATCTGTTGTGTCGGTGGAAAGAGATTCAGTTCTGGTTCCTCCAAGAACACTTCACAATGATTAGTTCTCGACATATTTAAAAGACGTCTGATTACCCATTGTGTCAAATCCGGGTTCGGTATATACTCTTTCTCCGAATCAGCACCTTTCTCGATTGTTCCATAATCGGGATTTTTAATTAGAGCCTTGCCTATATTTTTACCATAATAATCAAATAGCGTATTGACCAATTTTTCCATCTCAGAATTGTGTTTAACCGAGTTGTCCTCCTTCTCTTGATATTTCTTGCTGGTAATATTAACAAGATGTATATAGAGTGGGATTAATGATTGCAAGCCACTGGATACATTTGCAAAAGGAAGGATGTGACCGTCACTCATTTTTACTTGATCGGATCCTGTACTCTCCTCGTAATGATATGCCACGTTTAAGTTAAGGATTTCCCTGTCGTTCTCAATAGATTTTCTGGCTTCTGACCAATCTATCATAAAGTCCTGAATATTGTCAGCAACTGACTTCACCTCAAACCAGTTGGGTATTACAGCCACCAAATTTCTTTCTGCAGGTATATAACTTACTTTCGGGCGTTTATAATCCCATCTCTTCTCTTTCCATTCGTATATGAAGCCATGCTCTGCATCATAAGAGAACTTTATAAAGTCTGACTCATAGCCAATCATTGTGTTTGAGTGGACATAGCCATTGAGACGATGGAAATTCACGAGTTCGTTGATAAAGCCACTTTTCTTCTCAAATCGTCTTGCGTTCTGTTCTATCTCTATTCGTTTCTCTACCCACGAACAGTAGCAGGACACCTTCAGTACACAACTTTTTCCGATACTTTGCTCTCCGATAACCACATTAACATCCTTGAGGAATATGTCTGCCTCACTTATTGGTCCAAAATCGTGTATTGTTATTCTCTTCATAATAATCTAAACATATTTTATGAATTTTATTCGTATGTATGTTTCTCTTTCAGAGCCTTAAAATCCATTCCCTTCGTGTGCTGCAAGTCGTGGTTGTCCATGACATATTCGTCAGCTCCTGACTCTTTGAACAACATCCACGCACGAAGACCGCTAATTTGCTTACGAGTGGCAAAAATCTCTAAACAGTAGGTGTAGTACTCAAAAACTTCCTTTGGCACTTCACGATTCTGACGGTTTCGCCACAGTTCAAATTCTTCATACAGTACTTCTGTGCTGAGATACCACCACTTGGCCTTCTAGTCATAAAGGCGCTCATACATGGGATTGACGTAGATATACACCAAAGCATCGTCTAACGAGACACGTTTCATCCGAGAAACATACTCTGCCAAATGTGCAATCTTAATCGATATGATATTATCTTCGTAAACTCCCATACTTCAGTCCTTCTTCTCTTGTTGCTCCTATAGAAAAACCCGAACCGAGGAAAAACGCCGAATTACCATATATGTGTATGAATAACTATTCACCATGGGCGGGCCGATGAACTTGCCTTGCTTCACAGCTACGCCCCTGACACCAGAAAGCACACACGACATCATTATACTTTTTGAACCAACCTGTCGACGTATTTCTGAGAGTGCTTCATTAGGAACGATTCTATCGGATTAATCAATGGACGAGTCACCATGTCTCTCACTTTATCCAATAAAATGCATAGTATGAACAAACATGCACATGCTCCAAGAAGAATGAAGGGAAAGGCATTAGTACCGGAAAGATATAACTCTTCAAAGTAAGCATACCATTCGTTTCTAAAGAAATAGTTGTTCTCATGCACACAATAAACTGCAAGAGTAGAAATACCAATCCAATTGACTATTTTATTCTGAAATTTAAAGGTGGTAAAAATGAGGAAGAACAATATGCTCATCAAAATCAAGACTGGACTATTATAACCATAACATATCCGCTTGAGTATATTCTGCATGTTTTCGTTAGCAAAGAACAAAAAAGCTCCTATACCCCCTGCAACTGCCAAATATGCAATGATATACCAAATCCTATTCTGTATCCGTCCTCCTCTTGTGTCAACCATCGTATGTAACCAATGCCCCAGCATATACAAGAAGATGAAATTAACGACATTTTTCCCGTCTGACAAACTTGGATGGTGAGCGAACCATCCCCAATAGAAAGTCAAAACGCCACTTACGAGCAACAATTTACCCCCCCCAGTTTTGTCTCTATAATAGTTTACAACAGGAGATATTAAATATAACATCAGATAAACCTTGAAGAACCACCACCTTTTCCCAATTGAAAAGGGGAAAAACAGTTTTACGAAAGGTTTGAGTGAAAACTGGACATCGCCTAATAAACACCGTATTGCATAGAACAAGAGGTTATAGAATAACAATGCCAAATACAATTTGAGGAAGCCCTTTAGAGTTGGCTTAATACCGAAATAACCTGAAATAAGGACGAAAAGAGGAACACCAATATGAAGAACCGTCACCAAGGAGGCAAAGACGGGATCATTTGCCCTATAATCGTAAAGTTCATAAAAGACTACGTGATAAACCAAAATCATGTACATTGCTACTATTCGCAGCAATTCCATATTGGATTCTCTAACGCTCTTCGGCGCCAAAACTATAGGCATCGTCATTATTGTAAAGTGTAGCCGCCATCAATAGTAAAAACACTCCCTGTCACCCAACGAGAGGCATCGGAGAGAAGATAGATACATCCATTGGCAATGTCGCTGGGCTTACCTAACCCAAGTGGATGCCTTTCTATGTACCACTGGATTGCATCTTCGCCCAAGCCATGCTTTTCAAGAATACTTGATGGTACAAAGCCTGGCTGTATGCAGTTAACACGCATGTTCTGCTTAGCCACTTCAAGAGCCATCGCCTTGGCAAATGAGTTAACAGCTCCCTTTGTTGCAGAATAAAGAGAGTTGCCTACCTTGACATTAAAAGTAGATACCGACGATATGAACACTACCGAAGCACCTTTATTCAGCTTCTTCTTCTTCAACAGGCGGCTTACCATTCGTATGTCGGCCATAATATTTGTGTTGAAGATTTCTTCCAAAGCCTCTTCAGTGATATTCTTCACTGGTGTAGTCTTAATGATGCCAGCACAAAGCACCACACCATCCAGTAGAGGTAAAGAATCAACCATCGTAATCAAAGCATCCTTGTCACAAAGGTCCACTTGATGGACTTGGTGTCCTTCACCTTCCATTTGGCTTAACGTTTCATTCAGCCGCTGCTCATTGCGGGCCATCAGATGAACCGTGGCCCCCATTTTAGAGGTGTCTATGCAGATGCCCCGTCCTATACCAGACGAAGCACCTGTAACGAGTATATGTTTACACTCAAGAGAAAACGGATTATCTATCATATAATACTAATATTCGATTAAATCAGAACATTTGAAATTGCCGACATTGATTACGCCTACTCCAAGCGACAATCCTACACCAAAACCAGAAATGAACAAATTAAGTCGTTTATTCTTAATCTCATCTGCAATATATGTGAGCAAAAGAGGTATGGACACGTTGCTGATATTACCATAGTCTTTCAGAACGAGGGGGGCCTTTTGAGCGTCAGCAATCTTTAGTTTCTTAATAAGCTTCTGGCAAACGAACTTACTTGCGTGATGCAGAAGATAATAGTCTATCTTCGACTCGTCAATATTGAAATGTTCAAACAGGTCTTTTGTGAATTTGGGAATATTCGAGATGACGAATCCAAACACATCATCACCATGCATGATAAGATTCAATCGATTGCGAATAATACCACCTTCAAACTCCTCTTCTTTAAACGACTCTGGCGTAACCATGTTTCGATAGCCACCATCAGGAATGATAATAGTTTGTTCACCACTTCCATCTGTACCATAAGACAATTTCAAGCTATCACCATTTTCAGTAGTATATTCAATAGCAGTCGCAGAACCCGCATCACTAAACAAGGGCCAGACACTCTTATCTTTAGGATTTAAGTTTTTTGATTGAGTATTGCCTACAAGGAGTAGACAACGTTTCAAAGTTCCAGCCGACATGAGAGAACCTGCAACGCCCAGCCCGTAGACATAGCCAGAACACCCCTGCGATATGTCAAGCGACATCAGGTGCTTGTTTAGACCAAGTTTTTCCTGAAGTACGCATGACGTTGCCGGCATTTTGTAGTCTGGAGTTTGACTAATGAAAATCAAGCAGTCTATAGTATTTCTTTCCCAACCAATCTGTTCCAGGAGATGCTCAGCTGCGCGTTGGCACAAATCAGATGTACATACATCAGCATCTGCCACTCTGCGTCGTTCAATTCCGATTGTCTCTACAAATATCTGACGTTGGTCTGCAGGCACTACTTCATAATCCATATTCTCTACAGTGTTTTTGGGAATACAGACTGTAACGCCTTGTAGCTTCACGTGATTAATATCAAGATATGCCATGTATCTGATTGACTTTAACCGCCATCCCATTGCACTTTTGCAACAGGATGGCAGGTGTTATTACACTATTTTGTCTGAATGAGATTGTATAGTTCTGCTATCGTCTTACAACTACGCAAGTCTGCTCCCGTAATGATTTTGTCTTCGTTGTCATCCACCATCGAGATAATGGACAACGCTGTCAGTGAGCTCCATTCTTCCAGTTCACGATAGTTAGTCTCTGGAGTTACATTCTCCTCTGGAGTGTCATCCAGCTCTGCGGCAAATGCCTTTACAAATTCATCTAATGTCATAATTATTAATTTTTCATTGTTAATAAAAAGTTATTCTTTTACAATTGAGAAATCATGCACTTTACCTTCATATTCAGACGTGTGGAGCAAAGAGGACACCAACAGGTCGGGCTTCATGCGCCGTACCATCTTCTGGAGCGTGTCGTCCGTTCCCACTTCATAGAACTCTGTCACGCCATCGGCAGCCATGTTATTGGTGATGCTGGTCCATTGTACGGGATGGGTCATCAGCTTGATTTGGTTGTCGAGTATTTCCTGCGGGTCTGTGTGAGGCAGGCCGTCTGCATCCTGGTAGATGGGAATTTGCGGTGTCTTGAAGTTCAGTTTCTTCAGTTCTTCCGCCAATATCGCTCCTTCCTCTGCTGAGTTGGGAGAGTGCCCCACGCCCTTCATCGGCAATACCAGTGCTCGCTTGGCCCCCATCTCCTTCAATATCTTGCAGGCTTTCTTGATGCTGCTGCGGGCACCTGTCACCACAAGCTGGCCCGGGCCATTGTAATTGGCTATATAGAGGCTTTCCCCGTCCTCGTCGCCTACCTGTTTCAGCACCGTCTGTACCTGTTCGTCGAGAATGCCGATAATGGCTCCCATGGCACTGGGATGCTTCTGGAAAGCCTCATAAAACACCTGCCCACGCTTCATAATAAAGGGAAGCGTCTCTTCGAAGGTGAGAGCACCAGAGATGACCAGTGCTGCATACTCACCCAAAGAATGGCCTGCCACACAGTCGGGCTTCACGTCGTCTTGCCCCATGGCGAGCGCCACCTCATAGATGAAGATGGCTGGCTGCGTGTAGCGGGTGTCCATCAGCAAATCTTCTGAAGCAGTGAACAGCGTGTTGGAAAAGCGCTCACCTAAGATGTCGTTTGCCTGCTCGAATATGGCTTTCGCCTTGGGAAAGTTCTCATAGAGATCCTTACCCATTCCCTCTTTCTGGCATCCCTGGCCAGGGAAAATGAATGCTTTCATTGCTTTATAACTTTATAAAGGATTTAATTTCTTTTGACCGGCTTCTGAAATACTTCTCATACCACTGTGAGTATTTGTCCACAAGTGTTCTCTCACTTTCCGGATAGTTCTCTTTCTCAAACTCCTCCATTTCTTCTGGTGAATAGAGGAAACCAACAATCTTGGCAGGATTGCCCATGACAATGGCATACGGTGGAATGTTGTTCCTGACGTATGTGCCTGCACCTATTCGGGCATAGCGGCCTATAGAGTGACAGGTGTCAGCAATGTAGGAGCGTGAAAGGATTTTAACGCCATCCCCTATTTCCAGACGGCTTTGTATGGCACCACCTCCGCGTCCTCTTTCTATGTGATGGGTATGTGTTTCGATAATGACCCCATTCGCAATAGATACTCTGTCGTGTATAATCAACTCGCCTGAGTAGTCAATGAACACATGTTTTGCCAGCAAGACGTTGTCGCCTATTGTAATCTTACCATCCAAATAGTGTTGTCGGCTGATGTTGACATCATACTCTACGAAGAGATTCTTCCCCGCCTTGTAGCGCTCTGTATATGCCTTGTTGCGCTTCTCGCGCAAGGAAGCCTTCTCGTACTTGATGTTGGTGTATTTGATCAGGAACTTGCGGTTTTCGCGAAAATCTTTCTGCCAGGCATCGCGCACCAGTCCTTTTTCACGATAGTCGGTGCCAATGCGGTCGCGTTCTTCTGCGTTTTTCGACCAGAACTGTTCCTTGACATACTGGTTCGTCCACATGAGATATTTTCGGTAGCATCGAATCATGTCACAGAACAGCCATAGACGTGACTTGCCAGCCTGAGGTGCTATTTCTTTCGACTGCCTCCAGGCATATTGAGATACTTGACGAAATCTGTTCATTGTTTCAATTTATCGAACAATCGTGTAATCATTTCATCCTTCGTGACCTCAGGTTTCCACCCAGTATCATTCATAAGTAAAGAACAATCCATGCCAGCACATACCGTAGTTCCATTGTCCGCAACATCAAAATTCACCTTGTACCCCATTTGCTGGCCAATAGCTCTCACACTCTCAGCATACTCTAATAACGAATATTGGGTACCAATACCAAGATTATAGACACTGGCTCTATCTGAAGGTGCGAGTTTTGCAATGGCGGCAAGTCCTTTAGCTGCATCGGTCACATCAAGCAGTGCAGCATATTGGTTTGGAGCTGTAATTGTGAAATGCTCTCCGGATTTAGCCTTATTCACGAAGAAATAAAGGAAACGCTGGGGCATCAGGATGCTGGCCAAACGGACATTGGTAACATAGGGTATAGATGATAGGCAGAACAACTTTTCCGTAGCATACTTTGCCATGCTATACAGGTCTATCGGCTCTATAGGAGAATCCTCTTTCGATAAATCACCTATCCCTAAGCGCTGATACACTCCCTGAGACGAGATATTAATAACTGATTTAACTTTTAATTCCACAAATCGCCTTATTGCTCGTTCTGTGAATTCAACAGCTGCCGCTAGTTGGTGAGCGTCATTATTACGGGAAAAGGCACAGTTAATAACAGTATCAACATTAGCAAAATCCTCTGTGAATAGTTTATCTAGAGTATAAAAACGCATCTTAGGGCTCTCCGGAAGAGGATTAGCTTTGTCTTCAGGACGACCTCCTATAGCCACTATCTCAAATTCAGGGTGCGTTAAGAGTTCCTTAACTACATGATGCCCCAAAAAGCCGGAAGCACCTGTTACTAAAACTTTTTTCATCGTTATACTTCTATGATTGAGTTAAATAGGTTTTTGCATCAAAAGTATAGCACATATTATTACCTTTACTGTCTAGTACTTTGACGGATTTATTGATAGATTCGACATCTCTAACCAACTGTTTGCGGCTGTCACAGATGAGAACAAACCTAAGCATTATCTGCCTTAGTGTATTGCCATCAGGCACTATATCTCCCTCCTGGTATCTACACTCACTATCTACGATTGATGGTATAGCCTTCACTGTTTCGTCATAGTTAATAATCTCCCCAACCTTTCCCCCTTTGGCGACAAAAGACGCAACGCAGCATATCTTATTATTTAGATATGGATCATCCTTACTGCTGTCAAAACCCTCAACTCGCCCCAGAAGTGCATAATCAACAAAATTGTTCATGAAACTTATCCCATTGACTTTCTCAATCAATCTGTAAGGAGCTTCACCTGCACACCGCAAACCAGCTTCGAAAATGCAGAAGCGATTCATTGTTTTGTTATACAGACCCTGAATAAACAATACGCCCGTATTCATCTTCAAGGACTTGCACAAATCTATCACATACGAATTAACCTGCTTTATATATTCATCAGTGTACGTTGAAGGATAAATTCTAGCTAAGGGAATTGTTGTTACATCGCCAGGATGTATTGCTACTGGGACTCGATTATCAACACAGGATAGTGTAACTTCGCCATTTGCTATAGTATAATGAGCCGTAAACTCATCTCCTTCAAAGAATTCCTCAATGATAAACCGACCTCTTTCAGAGTTTCGTTTCGCTTCAGGGATTGCAGCGATTAACGTTTCTTGGTTTCTACATATCGTGATACCAATCGATGAACTTGAATCAACTGGTTTAATGATTACAGGATAAGTAATCTCTGATAAGGTTTCATCGGTCAACTCAGAGCCCGTGAAGTATGTCTTGGGACAAGGCACCTCATATTGCTTGCATAATGACCTGAACAATTCTTTGTCCTCAATACTATCCCATTGCTCTCTTGTACAATAAAAGGGGAAATGGAAGTACTCGCACAGCTTCATAGCATTTAGCAGATTGAACTCACTAACGCCAGCAAAAACACCATCAATATGCTTCTTTTCGATGTACTGCTTTAATGCTTCCAAGTCACCGGTACTTATCAATACTTCATCGTCAGACACCTGTTTCCCGAAAGATTTCTCTTTAGGCAAATAATCAGCGACTATTGTGTATGCTCCTTGCTGTTTAGCATATTGGATCATATCAATTGTGCCAACATTTGAGCCTAAAAACAGAATCTTCTTCCCAACAAACTTTTTCATTACTCTCATTTATCAGCTCTTCACCACCACTTTAAGCCATTCCCTCTGATGGGTGATGGCGTATTCCAATTCTTCTGCCGTCTGGAACTTCAGCACAAGCGTACCGATGGCATTGTTGGCTCCTCCGAAGGAGTCCACATGGTCGCCTTGCTTTACCCAGAGGTCTTCCTCAATAACTTCAGCGGGCAGCGTCTTGCTGATTATTTCCAGATGGTCATAGATGCCGTCTCTGTCTGCGTGAAGGATAATCTCTGCCCAATGACCGTTGTAGGGCTTCTGCTCTATGGGCTCCAAGATGAGGTCGCCAACCATCGCACGGGTAATGGCGGTAATCATATCAACACCTGTGGCATAGCGAAGCATCTCACAAAGGCGATTGCCACCGCCACGAGGGGTAAGCTCCATGATATAGGGCTTGCCATTAGGTGCCACTCGTACCTCAATATTGTAAACGACGGTCTTTAAACCGAGCAGGGTTATCAGACGCTGGATTTCTGATGTCAGATACTCTTCCTGCTCCTTGGTGAATGTGGAAGGCCATGAGTATGCAGCAGGGGTATAAGGGTTGGTGGCTTCTGCATCGAAACGCTGAGCACAGAAACTGACAAATACGAGCTTGCCATCCACGGACATACTGTCGGTATCGGAGGAACAGCCCTGTTTGTCGATGAACTCCTCCACAATGATACGGCCGGAGATGGAATGCTCCATGGCATATTCAAGGGCAGGGCGCAAGTCTTCGGCTTTGTCGACTCTGGTCACTCCCTTGCTCCCTGCTGCATCCGTTGGCTTCACAATGACGGGCCAGGGATACCAGTAGATTTCCTGCATGGCAGCTTCAACGTTGTCAAAGCCCTTTGCCTGTGGGACGTTGAAGCCATTCTTTGCCAAGAAAGCACGGAACTTATCTTTGTTCTGAAGGATCTCCACGCTCTCGAAGGGACCAAAAGAAGGCAGCCCCATCTTGTTCTGCACGTATGACGCAGCGACAACGCCGGGATCAACGCCAAAAGACATGATGCCGTCGATTTGTTTCTCCTGGGCAACCTTCAAGACTGCCTCTTTGTCAATGATACTCACATTGACATATTCATCGCTATACTTGTGAGCTATGTTATCCGGCAGATAGTCCGCCGTGATGACATAATACCCCTGCTCATGTGCCGCCTTGATGACCGGCAACAAATAGCGGATACCGCCAAGGAGCATCAGTTTCTTTTGTGTCATATATAAGTCTGTAAAGTCGAAAGTTTATAAAGTCAAAAGTCTGTAAAGTCGGAAAGTCAAAAGGCTATGATTTGCTGTTAAGGGATTTTATCAAGCCCGAAAGGATTCTTGACTCCTCGTAGCATAAAGCATAAAGTTCATCGAATTGAGATTTGGAAATCTTATTCAAGTCGGAAGCTATATAGAGCATTGAACGAACCTCGCCACAAGAGCCTTTGGAGATATAGAGGTACTTTGAAAACTCCGCATCGGATTTCTTCTCAAAGCCCTCGGCTATGTTGTTAATAACTGATACTGCGGCACGCTGTATCTGGTCATTGAATCCATATTCTTTGGAATCAGAGAAGGCCCGATAGACTTTATTGACTAACACTCGTGCTTTTTGCCAAGCTAATATGTCTTCAAACCTTTCGAACTTCATAACTCACTCGACTTCTTTATGGACTTTCCACTTTATGGACTATTTCACTATTAGTTCCAAAACCCTGTTTATATCTTCTTCACTCAGCTCATGGTGCATAGGTTGTCTTTATGACAGGCAGCAAATTGTACAGCCCCACCACGTAGCATCATTATTCCTGTTTCATTTAATTATAACTCTCATTGATTGATTTGTGTCTAGCATTAGATCATCCATATCCTTATGTGATGCTGAATGCAGGAAAATCAAGCCTATCAGGTCGTTACAGCGTCTGAAGGGATGGACTTGGTCACCATACTTCTTTTGGATTTCTTCCCTTACAAGTGCAGCTTTTGCCTTATCAGAATAAACAACACCTTGATACCTACCTTCACGTGTTGAATGAAGAACGTTGAGTCCCCAATATCCACCTTCCTCACCATTGAGCGACACATCAAGTTTTGAGATATCATCGCCCATCGCAGTCTTTATAGTGGCCTCAACGATGTCCTTTTGGGCTATCATCGAGATAAACTCAGGGAGCATATTACCGCCACTGCGAGGGCCTACATCCAAGAAATACAGACGGTCGTTTTTGTCGATGATCATCTCCATGTTGAAGGCGCCTGATGTATTGCCTGTAGCAGCAACCAGACGGGAGATTTCAGATCTTACTAGACGTTTTCGACTCTCAGACAATTCAAGGGGATAACTATAAGCAGCGGGAAGAAGCGGATTGGATGCAGTATCCCTGATGCTATTAATAAGTCCCCACGTCACGACTTTTCCATTCAATGCAAAGATCTCAGCTTCTATCACAAACGGATGGTCACGACGGATATATTCCTCGATAATCAAGGTGCCATTATGCGAATACTCCTTGGCATATCTTATTGCAGCATCGAGTTCAGACCGATTTTCTATCACGGTAACACCTTTACTGCCAGATGAGTCAGTAGGCTTAACGATTAAGGGAAATTGAAGAGTGGCGATTTTTGAACCATCCACCCTATTGGGGTCATTCACTTCTATGTAATTCGGTACATTGAAACCATGATTTGACAAGAACTGACGGAACAGATGTTTCTCGCAAAAATGACGCACAAGATTGTAATCCAATCCAGGAAGATTCATGGCATTTGCAATGTAGGCTGCTGTTGGTGCAGCTGGGTCGGTACCATATGCAACAATGCCGTCGATGCCCTCCTGCTGGGCTACTTGAAGTACAGCATCCTTATCCGTCGTGCTCACCAGATGGAAAGAATCGGCTATCTTCTGTCCAGGATTGTCGAGCAAATAGTCACAAAGAACGGTGTAATAACCAAGGTTCTTAGCTTTCTCGATAGCTATCAGCTGGGCAACAGAACCACCCAATAGAAGAATTTTCTTCTGCTTCATCAGTTGAACGGTAATTGAACAACTTATATCATCCTATTCATAAATAATGTGTCTGGCATGGCGATATCCGTCGCACGGAAGCCATTATGCCTATAGCAGAGCTGAGGTCCTACATCATTCTTATAGGCTTCAAGCCTTATCTCATGGAAGCCTTTGTTTCTGGCATCCTGGGTTACAAGATCCAACATGCGTGTACACAAACCCATTCGTCTGTAAGATGGCGACACATACACATGGGCAAGGTAAGCAAAATCGGCACCCTCACCATTGGCGTAGTAGGCTATCATACCAACAATCTGTTCTTCATCGCGACTAAAACAGAAATCAGCATGGGCATAGAGCTTGTCCGTAAATGCCATCATGCGCTGCTCGCCTCTCAAATGGGGAAATGCCTCGTCTATCTGATAACGCATGTAGCTGAGAAGTTCTTCGTAATCGGGCTTTTCAATCTGGCAGGTAATCATGGGATATGATGAGGGTATCTCTGGAGAAAGGATGTTTTAAACACTTTCACCAAATCAAGATAGTGGGAATCTTTGTCTTGAAAGAAGTCATTTACCGTTTGTATTGAGTGTAATCCCTGTCGCTGAATCTCCATGCTGTTAAGCGCATTCGTCACGATGGAGTTGGGATTGGCACGATCATAATGATAGATGTAAGCATCTAACCGAGCTATAGTCTTGGCATAATAGAGCAACTGGGATAGGGCCTGATAGTCCTCATAATAGCTGCCCCGTTCGTCGCATCGGATTTGATGGTCAGTATAGAGGCTCCTCCTTATCAGTTTGCTCCAAATGCACATGGTCGCTTTGTCCTGAAGGATATTGGACAATAGCAGTTCCTTATCTGTTGACCAACCTCTGCAGTCGATTTTCACAGTATCATGATTCTCGAGATAGTTCCCCCGAGTATAGACAATGTCGGCATCGGTCTCCTGTTGTCTCTTGATGAGCAGTTCGGCAGCTTCTGGCTCTAACCAGTCATCGGAATCAACATGCATCACGAAGTCACCATGACAGTTGGCGATAGCTGTATTACGGGCTGCCGCCAGCCCTTTGTTGGTATCGTGATGAAGGATCTTGACGCTATCGTTCAGCTCCGGATAATCGGTCATGACCTGTTGTAAGACATCGATACTAGAGTCAGGAGTGGCATCGTCCACAAAAATGTACTCTAGGTTCTGATAGGTCTGTTCCAACACACTTCGAGCACATCGTTCTATGTATTGCTCAACGCGATAGACTGGAACTAATACACTGACAAGTGGAAGCATCTTTTATTCTAATGAATTTCAAGTTTCGTAGGTGCTCAACTTCAGGGGTTGTGAGGTTGAGAGTTTAAGGGTTCAAGAGTTCAAGTTTCAGGCTGAGGGTTGTGAGGTAATTCCACAAGACCTATAAGCGAAGCGACCTGACACCCTGAACACCGGACGAAACTGAAGCTTGCATTGAGTTATTTAACTACACAGTTAAGAACTCTTTCTATATCCTCATCACTCAGTTCATGATGCATGGGCAGGCAGATGACTTCGTTGGCTATCCTTGTGGCCACAGGGAGGTTTGCAGGAGCTGCGCTGGGAAGACCACGGTATGTGCTGAAAGTACTGATAAGCGGGTAGAAATAACGACGGCCGAGGATTTCTTTTTCTCTCATCTCAAAGTAGAGCTGGTCACGGGTCTTGCCGTATTCCTCAGCATTGATAAAGATGGGGAAGTAGCTGTAGTTATGGCGCACGCCTGGCATGTCGTCGAAGAAACGGATGCCAGGGACATTGCGCAGGGCCTCACGGTACTTAATGGCTACCTGATGGCGCTTCTCAATGGCAGCATCGACCTGCCTGAGGTTCAGCAGGCCATAGGCAGCACGGACTTCGTCGACCTTGCTGTTGATACCTGGGGCCACAACTTCTGTTTCTCCTGCAAATCCAAAGTTCTTCAGGTAGTCAATACGCTTCTTGGTGGCTTCGTCCTTTACTATCAAAGCACCGCCTTCAAGGGTGTTATAGACCTTGGTGGCATGGAAGCTCAGCGTGGACATGTCACCTCTTGTCAGCACGCTCTTACCATCGACCTCAACACCAAAGGCATGGGCAGCATCATAGATAACTTTCAGCCCATATTTGTCGGCAATAGCCTGGATAGCATCCATGTTCACCGGCTTGCCATAGCAGTGGACGGGCATGATGGCCGTGGTCTTGGGGGTGATGGCAGCCTCAATCTTCTCGGGGTCTATGCCGCAGGTGCTCTCCTCTATATCCACGAACACCGGCTTGCAGCCGTTCCACCAGATGCTGTGGGTGGTGGCCACAAAGCTATACGGCGTAGTTATCACTTCTCCCGTGATGCGCAGGGCCTGCAGGGCAGTCAGCAGGGGAAGCGTGCCATTAGTGAACAGACTGATATAGGGCACCTTCAGGTACTCTGCCAGTGCTTTTTCCAGCTGCTGGTGGAACTGTCCGTTGTTCGTTATCCACTTGCTTGCCCAGATGTCCTTGAGCATCGCGTTGAATTCATCAAGGTCGGGCAGTAACGGGGATGTTACTGTTATTTTGTTATTTTCCATAAAATATAAATGATTCAGTGAAAAGGGGCAGGTCCGCTGCATTATTCTTGCGTCCTTTCAGTAGCAAGCGAAACAAGTTCGAGCGGAACCTTTGTAAGCACCCAACGGATTCCTACCCCTTTTATTACATGGGTTAAAGAATTCACAATTTAGAAAATTAATACTTTTGCCTATTATTTGAGGACTACTTTCGATGGAGTAAGACTGGCATAGTCCTTATTTCCACGGTTCAGCTCTGAGAGAACATAGGTTAAGTAGTCCTTGACCATAATACCGGCCTGCTTGCAAGTCTCGATGATGGTATAATCCTAAAGATGGCTGATGGCTGAAGTATGATGTCTGATGTTCTAACTGCGGACGAAGAAGATCTATGACCATATCCATGTTCATCATACTTTCAGAAGAAACTTTGTTCATTACGAACTCACGCAGGATAAAATTGATTGCCGCCTCGTTTATTGTATCGCTGTAGCCCAAAGGCTTCAGCCATGCTTTCATCTCCTCTATCGTATGAACATTCTTGAGACCTACGGAACAAGCGACTTCGTCGAGTCCCCTTCAGGATTTGTTCCTTAAGAGGCTCTGTTACTTCTGAGATATTCTTGATCGGAGGAGTTACAAGCAGCATAACAATTAGAGTTTCTACTTTAGTTAAACAATGTTTTCAAAAGTATATTTTTGTTTCGGCTGAAGAAAGGCTTGTTCATCTGCCCTATAGAATTACATCTTGACACATGAAGACCGCGTTTTTCGACCTTCGCTGTTAACAACAGGCTCATAATCAAAAATTCCTTCCTCCTGACCCTCCATTTGATTAACATTCCTTCACCCTTTTGGGATAAAGATTCTTAAAGCTCTTGCCTGTTTGCCCCAAAATGTGTATCTTTGTATTGGAAACGACCGAAAAGGCTCAATTTCCCGGATGTCTGATGAATGTCTGATAGCCTTTGAACAGCAGTTTCTGTATTGCACTTGCTGTCAGGCCGTTACGCGTAAGTTCACATTAGCTGGGAAAACATTATCGGTTCATACTCATTATCACTCACAGCAAAGGCATTACCACAACCCAGTTTTACAAGCTTATCAAGAGCAGGATTTGTATTGTACGCTTCGATTGCTACGCGAAACTCAATGATAGATTCCTTGGGCGTAACAACTTCTTTCCAAGCAGTCGTGAATGGTGTATCTACATTTTCTCAATTCTTTTCTACCCTAGATAGGTTATATTAGAATGTAGACATAAAACTTCATAATCGAGAACTAACAGTAAGCAATTAATTGTTTAGGAAACCCTTTGTTTAAAAGACTTCCTATCTTTGAGATCATTCTTGCTTAACTAAGTTTTAAATATTTCTTTTGGCAATAACCAGCTCAGGAGGCATTGAATCATTTTAGCTCTTGAATCATTCACAGCCCAATTTTGGCCTTAGCTAAGTCGGTGATTTCTTTGATGAAAGCTTCCGTTGGTTGAATCTTGGGTAGTACATCATCTTCGGTTAGTCCAAAGCGGTCGCTGTAATCTCCTTTCAAACGCATATCAAAGAGCTGGCTATAGAACTTTCCTGTCTCACGGCTTACAATGCCTTCTTTTACGAAATGCAGTCCAAACTGCTGTATATTACCTTCATGGGTGTGAGCAGGTATTTCATTGGCTATCAGCAAGGCAGAAACGGCATAATAGGCGGCATAATACAATCGGTTGGCTGTTACCTCAAGACACTTAAACTCAAGATTGAGCTTGGCTTGCTCAAGTGCTGTATATGCCCTCTCAATTCGATAGAGCACCACGTCCCTACGGTTTTCTTCCTTCAAGCTCATAGTCTTATTCCATCGCGTGCTACATTCTCAAAGAAAGGATTTGCAGTATTCTGTTGCCATTCTTTTTTTGTAAAAAGAAGAGCGTTGATGCACTCATTATAATCCCACCCCATTTCACGTAGAGGATAGGTATAGTCGTCAACATCCTCTGATGTAACCTTATCCTTATCCAGCAGAATGAGCACGTCCCAGTCAGAATCGGGGCGCGCATCGCCACGAGCCTGAGAACCATAGAGAATGACCTCAGAACCTTTTGGGGTTATCTCTTTCGCTTTCTGGCTTATGGCATTGATGATGATTTGTCTATGTTCTGCCGTCATGGATATAAGCTGTTTTAACTGAGTGCAAAGATAGTCTTTTTTGGCTAAACAACCAAGCTTTTTGCTTATTATTTTTTTATGAGCAGCGTTGCTTGGCTTCGTTAGGAACACGAATGACCGCGAATGACCGCGAATTTCTCATGAATAATCAATGTGTAATTTATGGACATTTATGTTCTATGACAAGTAGAGCGACACCGCATGGATGAACAGGATTACTGCCGTTTGGCATCGTAATACTGTTCGAGGAGGAATTTCAGCTGCCACCAGGGGGTGGAGAACTGCTGCGTCTTGGAATAGGCGTTGAGCAGAACCTTCAGATACTCTTGATAGAGGTCGGTGGTGTCGGCTTCGCTCCTGTCGGGATGGAGACGGACCAGCATAGCATAGTAGGCTGCTAAGGCGTCGGCACTGGGATGGACGGTGTGAAGGAGGTTGGTTCGGGCGCGACTGAGGTCGTGCTCCGTCACCTCGTCGGGGGTGTCGGCTGCTGTTTCTGAGATGTGCTGGAGGACCTGGGACTGAAGGATGGCTTCTTTCAACTCTGCCTGAAGGGCGTGGCCCTCTTCGGTGTCGTAGGGGGACAAAGCGAGGATGCCCCAGACAGCGGATGCAGCCTGAGGGGAAAGACTGTGGAAGTCACAGTCCTTGATTTGTTTCATCGTCTCTTCTATTTGCTTTGTCACTTTCTTTTCTTGTCTCTTGCTTAATTTCTTTTTAGAGGTGGTCCTGAATCGGATATATTTGATGACGGGCATGAGCTGCGAGAGCGGTTCCGTGAGCGCTTTGTGTTGCTGCTCATATCGTTTGGCGGCATCGCGATAGCTGATGTCCTGGGTGGCCAGATAGAGGATGGCCATCATCAGGGCCTCCTCGTCGGTCATGGCTTCGGTGGGGTGGGGGAGCAGTTGCTCCACGACAGGGACGTAGTGCGCTATGGAATGGCGGTCTTTGCGCAGCACGGCATGGAGGAGCAGCAGGGTCTTGACGTGGTTGTGGACTGCACTGTCATCGAACTCCATGTAACTGAGGAACTGGAGGTCGTGCAGAGTCTCGGCATCGGATGCTGCTAACAGCCTGTTGTCGGTGGACTTCCTGCGGCCATAACGATGGCGGACGATAGCCATCAGTGCCTGTTCAACTCTCCTGACGTAATCGGGAGAGAGCAACTCCTGTATCTTCATGGGGAGGTGCTGTCTTTCCACATCTATATGATTGGTCTTCAAGATGAAGCGGCCGTTGAAGATGGGCATCTCCAGCGTCAGGCTGGCGCCCTGTTCGTTTTTCCTGACTTTGGTGACATAGAACTCATAGCCTTTGAAGACCTTGGCCTTCAGCATCACCTTGTCGTTGACCTGGAAGCCATCGGGCGATGGCACGAGGTTGAACATCTCGCGATGCTCTCTCATCAAAGCGATGAGGTCGTCCATCTCCTTCGTGGTGGCCCATAGTGGCTCGCCACTTCTGTTGCGGCACAGCGTAAGACGGAGTCGCGAAGCGCGGTTCCACTCACCACTGACAAGCGCCTTGATGTCAGGCTCGGTAGCCTTGATGAACAGATAGTAATGCAACGCACTCCGCAGGGTGTTGTTCTCCCTGACCATGTCGTTGTACGCCTTGTCATTCTCCTTTTTGCAAACCGCCTCCCTGGCATATTGATAGGGAATGAAATAGACCAGGGCCTCCTGGTCTGCAACAGCCCGCTCCTCGTTCAGTTGTGACAGCTGCACATCGATGGCCTGCGGATCCAAATGTCGCAGCAGCCACCACCGTTCCTGTATTCCAACATGTATCTTTTCGGGCATATATACTATCTCTCCTCGTCCGTCAACATGCTGTCTCTGGACTCTTTAGCTTGTTTTCAAACGACCCGGACACCAGTTCTCAGACTGTTTAGGAGATGTCTGCAAGGATGAAATCCTCATATCAATCCAACATGTCCGGATCTGTCTTTTAGAATCAGCGAAAGCTCAAATTGGAAACGTCGGTCGGAGATGACCTAAGGATACAAAAAGAGCGTGAACTCTCACTCTGCCTATCCGTCGCTTTAGGTCCTAGGAAAACCTGTGTAAGAAAACAGACAGAATAATGACGCTCACGCCGTTGGTATATAGTACACCCGTAAAGTGTGCGCGAGGCAACCCGTGCCTCTCCGCACACTGACGGGGTGTTTATGATACCACGTCCGAAAGCATCCCCTCTGCAATGTTTTTGTGATACACGTTTGAATTTCCTAGGTTCAAAGCAACCAAAAACAAAGCGTTGTAAGACGCTAACCACTAAAATAGCCCCACACCTTCACAGCCCTTTTCAGGCATGTACGGCGTGTAGCGGGTGCAAAGGTACGACTTTTTTTTTATTTACAATACTTATTCATGTTTTTTTTCTTATGTCGAAGAAAATTTGTACCTTTGCACCGGTTTGCAACCAGAAAGGCAATCAATCTAAAACAGAAGAGAATATGCAGAATTCCTATGAAAAGCAAAGCGGCGCAACCGTCGTGCAAGAATTAACGCAAGAGTGGGACAAGCGCGCCGACTTTTTCACAGCAAATATGAAGTAACTGATTTACACGATTGACAAAAGCAATGACTATGATGAATCATTTGGTTGATGACTCTATTAAGCTGGGATTTGGCATGATGCGTCTGCCCAGGATTGAAGGAACAAACACCATTGACGTGGAACAGACCAAACGGATGGTCGATGCGTTTATCCAGGGCGGCGGCCGCTATTTTGACACAGCCTTCATCTATGAGGGGTCGGAAGCGGCCACCAAGGCTGCCCTCTGTGACCGCTATTCCAGAGAGAGCTATTACCTGGCCGACAAGCTCAACGCCTCTGACTTCGCTGCCAAGAGTGAGGAGGAAGCAAAGAATGAAATCAATATCAGTCTTGAACGGACAGGGGCTGGCTACCTGGACTTCTATCTGCTTCATGGCATCGACGAAGGTAATGTTGACCGGTTTGACAGCTATGGCATCTGGGAATACATGAGACAACTGAAGTCGGAAGGCGTGATACGCCATTACGGCTTCTCGTTCCACTCCACGCCGGAACGCCTCGAACAGCTGCTTACAGACCATCCCGACGTTGAGTTCGTGCAGCTCCAGATTAACTATGCCGACTGGGAAGACACGCTCATTGCCTCGCGGCGCTGTTATGAGATAGCCACCAGTCACGGCAAGCCCGTCATCGTGATGGAGCCAGTAAAGGGAGGCAAGCTGGCCAATCCGCCACAGACGGTGAAGGACATCCTGCTGCGTGCTGACAAAGAGGCTTCGTTTGCATCATGGGCCATACGCTATGTAGCCTCATTGCCCAATGTGATGATGGTGCTCAGCGGCATGTCCAGCATAGAGCAGATGCAGGACAATATGTCGGTCATGCAACATTTCCAGCCACTGAACGACGAGGAATATCGTGTGGTCAACGAAGCCGCCCAGGCCCTGAAACAGTACACCGACATTCCCTGCACCGGTTGCCACTACTGTACGCCGGGCTGTCCAATGGATATTCACATCCCAGAGATATTCTCCGTGATGAACGTCTACAAGATGTATGGTGACCTCAAGGAAGCGCGTAACGACTACGCATGGCGTCCCGGTGGAAACAAGGCCTCGGCCTGTATCCAGTGTGGGCAGTGCGAGGGGGCATGTCCGCAGCACCTGCCCATCATCCGCTTGTTGGAAGAGGTGGTGGAAACGCTGGAGTAACAGTGATGTGTTTTAAATAATGCTGAATCCTACGGCAAGAGACATCATCGCCTATATGGAATCGCTGCACAATGAGGAGCAGCGGCGCCAGCTCATGCGTTTCTTCAAGACTGGCAAGGGACAATACGGTGAGGGCGATGAGTTCCTGGGATTGAAGGTGCCTCAGACGCGTGAAGTCGTAAAGCAATCGAAGGACCTGCCCCTCAGCGAAGTGCTGGAGCTGCTCACCTGCCGTTGGCATGAAGTGCGGCTCTGCGGACTGCTGATCATGGTCAGCATGTTCGAGAGACTGGCGAAAAAGAGAGTGGAATATGATGCGGATGCCATCAAACGTAGAGACGAAATCGTAAGGTTGTACTTAGACTATGCCGACCATGTCAACAACTGGGATTTGGTGGATTTGTCTGCCCCTCGCATCATTGGCAGTTGGCTGATGTTGCCCACAGCGCTTGGCGACCATCAAGCCATCGTTGACGGCCTTGCGAATAGTGACAGCCTGTGGCGGCAACGCATCAGCATGGTGTGTACGTGGATGACTTCCCGCAAAGGTGATGCTTCGTGGTGTCTGCGCTATGCCGAGTGGCATCTGCACCACAAGCACGACCTGATGCACAAAGCCGTAGGGTGGATGCTGCGTGAGATGGGCAAGCAGGTCAGTATGGACTTGTTGCGTGACTTCCTTCGGCAGCATGCCCACGATATGCCACGCACGGCTCTGCGCTATGCCATAGAGAAGATGACGGAAGAGGAAAGGAAATACTGGATGGCACTTGCCAATTCGTCTAATTCGTCTAATTCGTTGTGAAAAAACATATTTAGCACACGTAATTGACCCACCACAATCGAGTGAGTGACATTTGGAAACAATATGAGAAAGGTATTTTTAGTCATGACCCTGCTCCTGTCTGCCATCGGACTGAAGGCACAGAGCATCAGCTATATCGAGACAACGAAGTCGTGGTACTACATCTATGACCAGGATGGGAAGAAAACCAAAACCCTCAGTACCAATATCGGGGAACTGCAGGGGTTCAGTGCATCATTCTTTGTGGTCAAAAGCGGTGTGTGGTACTACATCTACGATGCCACGGGGAAAAAGACGAAGACCCTGTGTGAAACGAATGTGGGGAAGATTGTGTCCGTCGCTGGAGAAACCTTTACCAGTCAGATTGGCTCCTTTATCTACACTTGGAGCCAGGAGGGGATAAAACTCAGCACACGGGCGGTCAGTCGTTAAATAGCCCGCACTGCGGTACTGACCCCACCCCCGGCCCCTCCCCTACAAGGGAGGGGAGCGCCTGCGGAATCCCATGTGGTGGGGGCAGTAATCGGTGCAATAAAGCGCCACTTTACGAGAATAACTCCATGCCTGGCGCGCGTGTAGGCTTCATCTTATCACGACCTTCTTGCCGTCGACGATGTAGATGCCGGTCGGAAGTTCGCTGAGTGATGATGCTTGTATCCGGACGCCGTTCATGTTGTAGATGCCTACTGAGGTGTCCATGGGCTGGGCAGCCTCAACCTGTTCAATGCCGGACGGCTCGCCGCCATTCAGTCCGCGGACGAAGCCGGCATAGGTATGCTTGCGATAGTAGTTGAGGTCCCACAAGCCCACCGGCTCGCCACCGCGCCAGCCGCTGTTCTCAGGCGAGTCGGTGGTACACCACTGGCAGATGCCCCATTGCTGTGCGGGTGGGATGAGTCGGAAGTATTCCTTGATAATCCACTCGTAGAAGTCGGCCATCTTCTTGTGCTCGGCTTCGGTCATCTGAGAGGTCTTGACTGACGAGGCCCATCTGTTGGAGCCGCGCACGTAGCCCATGTCCAGCTCGCTGACGCGTACCAGCTTGCCCGAGTTCGCCATGAGCTGGAACATCTTGGTGATGTGTCTCTTGACGTTGTTCTGGTGGGTTGCGTTCTCAAAGCAGCTGATGTGCATCTGTGTGCCGATGCCGTCGATGCGGGTCACGCCGTCAGCCTCCCACTTCTTAATCCAGTTGATGAGTGACTTCAGCTTCTTGTTGTCATCCCAGTCAGACTCGAGATTATAGTCGTTGATGAAGAGCACAATGTCCTCGGGGCCGTATTTGCGGGCCAGCCGGCAGGCCTGACGCACGTACTCCAGGTCGCCCATGTAGTCCTGCCAGTAGAACGCATCGCCTCCCACATCCCATGTGCCACTTTTATAGCCATCTGAGTGTTGCAGCAGATAGTTGCCTGCACCATCATTGCCATCGCCCGAGATGGCCTCATTGACAAGGTCCCATGCCTTGACCTTGCCGTCGCACGCCTCCATCATGCCCTTGATCCATCTGTCCATGGCCCATACGAGGGTGTCGTGGCGCTCCTCTGCGGTCAGTGGGATGGTTTGCGGGGTGTTGCCTTCAAAGGTGATGGTCTTGATATACACCTCGCCTACAAAGTTGGGGATGTGCAGCAATATGAAGCTGCTGGCCATGGTCGGTGTGATGTTCACCTCGACGTCCTTCCACTCGGTGGTGAAGTTGACGGTGAAGTTGGCGCCGCCGTTCCAGTCTCCCAGCCGGCCGTCCAACTTGCCTGCCTTGGAGCCCTTTACGGTCATGGTCATCTTGTATTTCTTTCCGGCGGTGAGCAGGATGTCAGACATGGGCACGAACTGCACTTGCCACGAATACGACTTCGTGGTCTTGGCCATAAGGCCATTCGTGGCGTCAAAGCTGATGCTGTAGGCAAATTCGGATTCGTTAGCCCTCCAACCTGTGGTACTGTCGGTGCGGAAGTCTTTCTTGGCTATCTCACTCCACACCTCCTCGGCACCTTCAATCGGCTTGTCGGCAAGGAGCCTCAGCAACCAGCCCTTGGGCTGCTGCGAGTGCCATGCAAGGGTGTGCCCATAGACGTTCAGGCCGGCGTTGGTGGCTGTGTTCACATAGTTCTTCACGTTGGTGAATTTCATGTTGCCATTGCCGTCCACACAGCTTGCCATCTTCATGGCATTGCCTGCCACCGTCTCGGTGAAGTTCTTGTTGACCATGCTTCTGTACGAAGCTTTGTTGAGATACTGGTCAACGGTGGTGCCGCATCCGAGCTTGAAGTTGGGATACTTTGAGTAGTCGATGTACTCCTTGAGCGCCTGATACCCGTCCAGGTATCGGTAGGCATCGTTGTTCGGCTTGCCCAACTCAAAGGTCTGTTGTGCCATAGCCGTGACAGACAAGCTGGCTGTAAGCAGTAATAAGTACAATTTCTTCATAGTTATCTCATGTGCTTTTCGTTTTCACTGTGCAAATGTAATCATTAAAAATGAAATAGGGAAGGAAGAAACAACTTTCTTCTGTTTTTTCCTCAATTTTTACAGGGCTTTTTCATCAGAAAGGGTGGCTGACTGTGAGATTGTTTTTTGTGGTGGTCATCAATTAAATGGCGAAAAACTTGGTGGTTTCGGCGTTTTTCATTATTTTTGCAGCAACGTAAAGAATCCGGTTACTATGACAGCTATGCAACAGACCATCAAACAGCTGCCCCTCGGCATTGCCGACTTCGGGCGCGTCGTCCGTGAGGGCTACTACTATGTAGACAAAACCATGTTCATCCCCCGGCTGGAGGCGGCCAGCAGCTACCTGTTCCTTGTCAGGCCCCGCCGTTTCGGCAAGTCGCTGCTGCTGAGCATGCTGAAGTGCTACTACGACATCAACCTGGGGGACCGCTTCGACGAGTATTTTGGCCAGCTGTGGATAGGCAGCCACCCCACGCCCTATCGCAACCGCTATGCCGTGCTGCATCTCGACTTCTCGCAGGTGACGGGCACCATCGACGAGCTTCGCCAGCGCTTCAACAGCTACTGCTGCATTATCCTTGATGCGTTTGCCAGCACCTATGAGCATCTTTTCTTCGAGGGCTTTGCCGACAAGACGGCAGCTTATGCCTCGGCTAATGAAAAGCTCAACTACATAGGGACAATGGCCAGGGAGCATGACGTGCCGCTGTACCTCATCGTCGACGAGTACGACAACTTCACCAATACGGTGCTGAACCAGCACGGGCAGGACATCTATACCGGACTGACACATGGCGAAGGCTTTTACCGCGACATCTTCAAGCTCTTCAAGCCCAACTTCGAGCGGGTGCTGATGCTCGGCGTGAGTCCCGTGACCATGGACGACCTGACAAGCGGCTATAACATCGCCACCAATATCACTGCCGATGCGGCCTTCAACCACCTTCTGGGCTTCAGCGAGGAGGAGGTGCGGCAGATGTTCCAGTACTACCGCGAGGCAGGGCAGCTGACGGGGGACATCGACGCCATGATAGAGGAGATGAAACCGTGGTACGACAACTACTGCTTTGCCAAGGACGGCCTCGGTGATAGTCGCGTGTTCAACTCCAACATGGTGCTCTACTATCTGAGCAACCAATTGCGCACCAGTCACGCACCTGATGAGATGGCCGACCCCAACGCGCGCACCGACTACCAGAAGATGAAGCGCCTCATTCAGCTGGACCGTCTGGAGCCGCAGCGCAAGAGCATCATCTACCAGATAGCCGAAGAGGGCTATATCTACAGCCGCCTGGTGCCCTATTTCCCAGCGTCGGAGATGGTGAAGTTCGACAACTTCGTCTCGCTGCTCTATTATTATGGCATGCTCACCATCAGCGGCGTGCGGGGCGACAAGCTGCGCCTGGGCATCCCCAACAACAACGTGCGCAAGCAGTACTACGGCTACCTGCTTGAAGAGTACGACCGCATACGGCCTGCCGACCGCTGGCGCATTGACCAGGCCTTCGACAGTGCCGTCTTCGATGGCGACTGGCAGCCGATGGTCAGGACCGTCAGCGACGAGTATGAGAAGACCTGCGCCGTGCGCTGCCTTATCGAGGGCGAGCGGAACCTGCAGGGCTTCTTCACCGCCTATCTGACCATGACCAGCTACTATCTCATAGCCCCTGAGCTGGAGCTCAGCCACGGCTACTGCGACTTCTTCTTACTGCCCGACCTGCAGCGCTACCCCATGGTGGCCCACTCGTACATCCTGGAGCTGAAGTACCTGAAGCAGGATGCCAGCGCCGAGGAGGCCGAGGCACAGTGGCAGGAGGCCGTGACCCAGATAAAAGGCTATAGCCAGGACCCGAAGCTGCGCCTGCTGTGCGGCCCCACGCAGCTGCACCTCGTGGTGGCGCAGTTCCGTGGCCACCACTTGGAAAGGACGGAAGAAATACTGTGATGATTCAGAATGACAAACAGGCCCGGACGTAGTGCAGACTGTAACCATTATTTCCATCAGCCATTGACAAATCAACTTCCGCTTTGAGAAATTGAGGACAATTGTAATTGGATGATGACCAATAGCAGCTGCCGTCATTATTCAGGGCAGTGCCCACAGTGGCCAGCTTGGAGTTGAGGGCCGAGCAGTCTACCGAGGAACTTGTGGAAGGATTCTCCCCATTGCCGCATCCAATGAGCATGTACTTCCAGTCCTGCATGGTGGGCAGACGCCACCATGTTTCGCTGGTGACCTCCGTTTTGCTTGAAGCGGTTTCTATTGCATCATTCTGGTTCATGGCATTCTGGTTCATGGCGCTACTCTCGTCGGCAAGGGCAATTGCCAGGCCATGCGTGCAGTTAGACTCTGTTCCTACGTATGCTACCATGGCTACGGCGGTGGTGCGTGCGGCTGTTGCAGCCTCGGCTGAGGGATAGACATTGCCGTTCTGGCCCACTACGCTGCCGATATAGTCATCAGTGACATTAGCGAGTGCGACGGGATAGGTGACCTTGTGCATCTTCACCGTGATGGGATAGTAACTGCCATTATGGAAAGTGATGCCATTCACATTATTATATATATAGGTGTCTGTCCCTCCCTCTGAAGGAACGGTGGCTGTCAGCGTGACCCTTGGGCTGCCACTGACGCCTCTTAAGGCGGCGTAGAACTCACTGGTAGCTGTGGCTGGGGTGATGGTGATGTCACCCGTGTCCTCTTCACCTATCTGTAGCCCCTTGGAGGAGATACGCAGACTTGATGCTAAGAGCGAAGCGTTGCTGTTGTCCTTGTCACAGAGCGTGAACTTCACGATGGCCTGCTGGTTGGCAAAGTTCACCGACGTTGCTGCCCCGACGTTGTCACCATCCACTTGGGTAATCTTGGCTGTTGCTGTGGCGAAGTCATAGTTGGCAGCAATATCAGCTATTGTCCCTTTCTGACTTTCGTAGCTCCACTCCTTTTTGGGGAAGATTAGCGTGACATCGATAGGTAACTCAAGGGGTACTGTTGGCGATATATTACCGTTTAGCCAGGCAGTGGTGCCGTTTTGATCTGGAGTTAGGCTGCCCTCGAATCTGACATTGTTGTCTTTGTCGCGGATAAACACTGTATCATTAGTATCCCACGATGCATTGAGGTTTGCGTCCAGTGCTCGGGTGGCCCTGGCGGCGGCGCTGCCATTGTTGCTCTTGTCGGCTTTGACTGACATGAAATAGGTTTTCCCAGCCAGCATTACGTTCTGCTGTTCCTGGCTGTCGCTGTCATCGTCGCCGGAGCATGCCGTCAGCAGGACGGTAGCCGCCAGCAGGGCACTGAGCATCTTGATGTTATTCATGTGCTTCATCTTTATCGTTGTTCTATTCCCAGGACTGTTCGCTTTGCTTCACATAGTTCTGGCGTGTGGCCTGTATGCCTTTGCCATCGCCACTTGCCATCAGCACCTTTTGCTGGTGCAGGCCCACCACTGCCGTGGTGGGCTGCTGATAATGCTTCTTTTTCATCGTTGTTAACATGTTGTTTCTTTAACCTTCACATACCAGTGCTCGTAGAGCTGGTC
>Ga0310691_10000963_pt1 | contig 48138 bp, 46 predicted proteins | sample 176DNAGHGlowgp2_FD_203887 | JGI IMG/M metagenome (GOLD analysis project Ga0310691, IMG submission 203887) | Sheep rumen microbial communities from Palmerston North, Manawatu-Wanganui, New Zealand - 1766 DNA GHGlow gp2 (v2) (version 2) | ecosystem: Host-associated > Mammals > Digestive system >... | reverse complement strand
CGACTTTCGGGTACAGGACGAACGGGACAAGCTCACGCTTGTCGGTGCCACTGCCCATGACGATACCGTCGGTTTGGATGCGTGTGTACAGACGCTTGTCGAGCCTCATGTTCAGTTGATTCTTGCGAGGTGCGCGTTTGATACGGTGCTTGTTTTTCCTAACGGAGCGGAACGCGGCAAGGACGTCCTTGTACACTTTTATCACCGCTTGTGCGGGTAAATCTGGGTTGTGCTCGCGCAACGTCGCGTAAACGGCGTCATGCACGGGCTTCAACGCAAGCGGAACGTCGTCGTTCCGATACAGGAACTCAGAGCACTCGTTGTACGCCTTGCGTGCAGATACGAGTTGCTGGTGCCAGTAGGCGAAAGCCTGCGGGTTGAGATTGAGTTCTATGTTGAACGTCTGTATCATTGAGCGTCAGTGTTCACTTGCGTGTTTATATAAATAAATAGTCATATATTTGAAAATGTGTTTTGAATTTAGAAACTTTCTAAATAAGTCTCAATTCCTCCACGGAGCTGAAGACTCCGTGGCTTCCTTGAGACGCCTTTTTGGTGAATAATTTGGTTACATATTCTTGCGTATTCTTTTCCTAACGTGCTAGGAATTTTCCGCCGTGTTCGTAATTTTTTGCGAAAACTGGGGTGCAAAACCAACATATTATTTGATAGGTTGGGATGCTTGATAATTCTGAATATACGCCACCAAATCGCCGAAGTTTGTGAAATTCACGTCGTTTTTGTCGGCATATTTCAAGAACTGCTTATTCATGAAGTACACGAGATGCACGCCATTTTCGACACAGAGGCGTTTTTTACGGGCGTCCCGTTCCTGTATTATTGCCAGTTGCTTCTTAGCATATTCTTCACCTTTCTTCAATCTCAAATAATTGTCATTATAGTGGAGAGAACTTTGACACTCGATACCTATGTTTTTCTCTGGAATGTAAAAATCCAGCGACTGTAATCCGAGCCATGGAAAATGTTTTTGCCTTTCATACACAATTCCGGCTGTGTCAAAAAATTTCGCGGCGTCTCGTTCGTTGTGTGATTCATGACATTTTGGGCATCCATTACCAGCTAAATGACTGGAAGGCTTCTGTTCAAATTCCCCGTGTATCGGACATGTTAAAGTTACTGGTGTATCATATCGATAATACACTGCTTTTGAATAATCGTATTTATCACCATGAATTTCTTTAGCACGCGACAAAAATTCTTCTTGTGTTAAACATATTTTATCACCAATTGATTCTTTTCCACATTTTGGACATCCTTGCCCAGTTATTAAAGTGTGCGGGCGTTTTTGAAACCATCCATGTTTTTCACATTTTAGCCATATAGGTTTTTCAGTGTTTTCATATTCGGTTATGCGTGATAAATCATATTTATCCCCATGTACTTTACGAATTTCTTCTTTTAACTGTTCAACAGTTTTACGGTGAATGTCAGCGTTTTTTTCAAACCCGCACTTAGGGCACCCGTGTCCGTTTAAAAGATTTGATGGACTTGGATAAAATTCTCCGTGTTCATTACCGTCTTTATCTTTCTTGTGGCATACAACACATACCAAATCTTTAGTTGATTTATAATCCACTTTAGAAAAATCTAGCTCATCACCCCAAACTTTTTTAACTTCTTTTATGAAGTCTTCTTGTGTTTTTCTTATTGAATTGGCTGTTGTTATAAAACCACATTCCTTACACCCTTGTCCTTTTAAATGAGACTTCGGAATCTGCCAAAATTCACCATGTTCTGGACATATTATACAAACCTTTTCACAATTCTTCACATAAACAGTTTTAGAATAATCATATTTGTCTCCGTGAATAGCACGCGCTTCTTCTATGAATTGTTCTGTTGTCTTCGCAAATTTGTTGTGTAATTCTTGCTTCTTTTTTTCACTAAGAATGTGTTCTTGCCCCATTCTTTCATAGTGTTTTAACCATGTGTATTCTTTTAACCAACCATTTGTATAAGCTTTATTGTATGCTGAACCCGAGCACTCCTTGAACGTTTTTAAGTTAGAGAACTTTAAAGCCTCGTCCCTGCACCTGGACTCGTCCCAGTATCCCTTTGGCTTTTCAACACGTTCAAGCCAAACGAAATCTTTTATCCAACCGTTTTTCTTTGCAGCATCATACGAATTTTTAGATTTTTTTCTGTAATCATTAAGTTTTGTGAAGCGTCGTGAATCACGCTCACATACTTCCTTTGTCCAAATTCTACCATTGTCCCATTTTTCAAGCCACGTGAATTCATCTATCCACCCGTTCTTGACTGAAGATTTGTAAGCCGAGTTACTTTTCTCCCTAAACTCGCTGCGCTTAGTATACTTCAAACTTTCGTTCAAGCAATTTTCACGCACATCCCAATAACCTTTTCTTTCAGGTTTCTTTCTCTTTTTACCTCCTAACCAAGTGTAGTCATCAAGCCAGCCGTTTTCATTTGATACATTGTATGCTGTAGGGTATTCTCTAGAAAACTGTGTTCGATTCTCACATTTTTTTGATATTTCACTACAAATCTCGTACGTGTAGTATTCTTTCTTTTTTCTTCTATTACCTTTAAACCAAGTATAATCATCTAGCCACCCATGTTTCAAAGCACTCTCATAAGCCGCACCAGAGCCTTTTGCAAACGCCCTATAACTATTGTACAAACGCGCCTCGTCATATGTGTTTTGGTAATTGTCCCAGTATCCCCTTGGCTTCATATCAGGATACACCATCTCCAACCACGTATAATTTTTCAACCAACCGTTTCTTTTCGCAGCATTGTATGCGCCGTAATTTTCAGTCTGGAAATCATACATGCGTTTGTAGGAACGTGCAATTTGCTCACATCGAGCCTCCGTCCAGTATCCTTTTTCATGGCGCTGTGGTTTTAACCAAACAAATTCGTCTAACCACCCTTCTCTTCTTGATTTGTTATACACTGTCGAACTACCCTTAGCAAATGCGCCGCGACTTGTGTATTTCTTACTTTCGGATTCACAAAATTCCTTTGTTAACTTTTCGTTAGTTTGTTCCATCGAATATGTTTTTCATATAAATAGTCAGCAAAATCAAAATGCACGGTGTGTCACCAAAAATGATAACACACCGTGGCTAAACCTCGGATTACGCTTACATTAATCCTCAACTTCTCCTTCTTCACTGAACGTTATGTCGTTTTCGGACACATCTTCCAAACAAGGATTCAACTCCTTCATTTTTTTGAGAATATTCGGGAGCTCTTTCTTCTTGTATTCGTCCAGTTCATCCTCTGAAATAATGCCGTTGTGAACGCAACATATTGTGCCAGAATAAGTTAGATTAAAAGGTGTCGGAAGATGATTTTTGTAGACAGCAATCTTGCTAACTGTACCGTATTGATACTCAATACCTTTCACTGTTGCTTTTAATTTTTTTACGCCAGACTTGGCGACACCACCTACATGAATACCCAACCTCGTGAGGAAGCCACCGAGCTGTTTTCCGCCAGCATTTTCAATTGAAACAGCGCCGCCAACAGAGTTCATGTTGTCAGTCCATATCTTATTGATTATCAACATAGTATTACTGTATGGAGTGCCGACTTCCTTGGTACTACTTATCCTCGCCGCGATGGGTTTAAAAACAGCCGATATGCTGGCGGCGTCGAACATGGGATTACCGACTTTACTTTGAAGAGTTTTCCACGAACTGATACTACCAACAGAATCCCAAACAAAAAATAAATCTTTTGGAAGTTTTCCTTCTTCCTGCATATCTATGAAAGTATTGATTATATAACCAATATCTTCAATTACAGGTGTTTTTCTTTTTGTTTTCTTTTTCGTTCCAGTACTGTAATCATTGTCACCACAAAAATCACATATTCCCTTGTTAGTGAACAAGAAATAATCACCAGTCCAATCAACTATACCATCTTTTTCGACTATTTCTCCTGTCGCTTCGTCCAATTCTTCGACTTTACCATAAACAGGTGTAATATCCATACCACAATCTTTGGCATATTGGAAGTCGAAATTACCTTCAGTTTCGAATATAATTGCCAAAATGTTGGACTTCATCGCGCTGGCAACCGCCAAATTTTTCAGGGTTGACTTACCTACGTCACTCCAGCCTCGGATGAGGTTAATCCTCGATTTGGCAAGTCCAGGTAGGTTTAATGCCGTTTGAAACGCTTTCGGCATCAGAATCCACTCTAGTTCTTTGTCAGCCGATTTGGCTTGTTCTTCACCTAAAAGATTTTTTTTGAAATCTTGGACGCTGAAAGATTTTATTCCAGCGCCTTTCTTAACAGCTTGTTTTGCCATGTTCATTTCCTCCTATCATTTAAAACGGCAGATCATCCTCATTGTCAGTGTTGTCGGCGTACGTACCCATTTCATTATATCCAGAAGTTCCGGCGCCGTTGCGTACTTCGTCGATGGCTTCTTGTTCGGCGATTGCGTCTTGTTCCTCTTTGACTTGTTTTGGGACGTAGTGTCCTTCTTGAGGGGAGTAGACGGGGATTCCGCCGTCGGCTACGATTTCGAGGTAGTTGAAGTCCTTGAAGGCGTACATGTCGTGCCAGTCTTTGGCGTCGTTGACCCATGCTTGGATTTGTTCGTCGTCTTTGGAGAGTGGCGTGGACATTCCGGCGTCTGTGATTGTGATTTCGGTTTTGTCGATGTGCGAGTTTTCCTTTTGGGACTTGGTGAGGGTGAGGACGATGTCTTTTCCTTCGTACAAGTCGAAGATGTTGAAGTTGGGGATTCCGACTTCTTCGGCTTCGGCTTTTCTTAGTTTGTAGAGGTTTTCGAGTTGATCCTTGCAGCCTTTTCCGTTGTCCCAGTGGTTGAAGCGCCAGAACTTGACGCCTTCGTCTTCCTTGCCGCGTTCGATTACCCTGACGATGTAGGCGGTTTTGGGCTGGTACTTGTAGGCTTCCTTGCAAAACGCCTTACGCTTCTCGGATGCGTGTTCGTCGTCCTTTGGAATTTCGTTAGCCATGTCGAAGAATTCCTGTGACTTGTTGCAGATTGGGCATCCTCTTGAGTCATGGTTTAGGATGTGTTCGTCGTTGAGGCAGAGGAATGTCTTGAATCCTGACTGTGCAACTTGTTTGTCCACTTTGAGTGAGTGGATGTGCACTGGGAGTGCTATTTTCTTGTTGGTTGCGCTGATTGGCAGGATTCTGATTTTGACTTGGCGTGTGGTTTCGCCGGGTGCGAGCCTGACGTTTAGGTAGTTTTTCTCGCTGAAAACGGGCTTGTTCCGTGTGTCGTTTGAGTTGTTGCCCCTTTTCGGGTTTTCATAGAACGGGCTGTCATTGTTGTTTGAGCCTTGTTCCTGATTGTAGTTTGAATTGTAGTTTTCCATTTTTTTTGTAGCTACTTTTCTTGTTTATTTTTTCATCACTTTTGCAACCATTTTCTTTGGTTAACCGTGGTTGCTCTCGGCTTATATTTTGTTTTTGTTGTTTTCATTTCCAAACGCTTCCTTATTCATTCGGCGTGTCGTTTCGTATTTGCCTCTACAAGGCTGTTTTCGTGACTATGGAGGCGTTTTTATCGTTTGGTTGATTAACTATACCATTGGGTTCGAAAAACGTTCCAGTGCCCGTTATTATGCGTCGTATCGTTAGGTATACCACAAAGATTGTAGTACCTTTCTATTATGTACCTTATTGCTTCCGTATTTTGCTTTGTTTGTTCCAAAGCATCGTTTGATTGTTGTAGGAACTTTGGTTCACATGTTTCGTGTGGTGCCATATCAGATTGACTTATACTTAATTAACTCTTTGAATTATAGATTGTGTGCTGTATTACGTCTTCTACAAACTTATTTATTCTCTTTTCGGTGAATTTGATATTATTTCCACTGAAATTTTCTTGTTCTAAAAAATCACGAAACAAAAAGCCATAATAAAAATTCCTCTCAATATCCGAACCAGTAGGATGTTTTTCAAACGTTTTGTTTAAAACTTGCACCAAATAATAAAAAGAGTATTGCTTTGCTGTTTTGTCTATCTCGTTTTTTAAATTGTTATACTTGACAAATTCTCGCATTTGGCTTTTCATAATGTTTCTTGTTTCTTCATTGAATGCCTTTGTCATTATTTAATTTCCTTTCTAAAATATTATTATTCCGTCGTATTGGCAAAACGGTACTGGGAACAGCATTTTGGGTGCCGTCAGTGCGTTTTGTGTTATTGTCCTGAACATGAGATAACGTTGTTTGCTATTCCTATCTTTGCAAAAGATAACTTGGATTGGCTCCGGAATAGAAACCTGGAGATCGAAAAGTTGTTGCTGTCTGCTATTTAGTATTTTGTAGGTTTTCATGTGGCGCTATATGGAATTTGTTTTGTTTGCTTGCATTTGAAAGAGGGTGGGGACAAACGCCGTGTGGGATTTGCCCCCGTATATGATTAGTTTAATATGGAGCTATTGCTCGATTTTCATTCTTACAACATTAGGTTGGTCAGCGTATCTATAAAAACTATATACGCCAACCGAACCGTCCAATACGTCTACGAAATCATTGGCGTCTTCGTCGCTTTGCAACGTAACGTAGAGTGTCTCACCATTGTCACCGATGTGGTATTCGATATCACCAAAATTGGTATCAACCATCTTGTCACCTGTCACTTCTTGAGCCTCTACATAATCAGAGAGTTCATAAATCAAGTCATTGTCCCATTTCATGAATTCGTCTTCTTCACCATAGGTATAACTTTCGTTGAAATAATCCTTCAGATTCTTGGGGATATCGTTTATTGACTTTTCAATTTCGCTCTTGTTGAAGTTGTTGATGTCGTCGTCAGTGATTGTGTAGAGTTCCTCTTCGTCATTTGGCGCCACGTCATTGTCGGCTATTACGTTGTATTGCGGATTGCGTGCGTTTTGGCTGCTCCAGTAGTCCTGTGGGCTAACCGTATACGGGCTACCGCTCATTGAGCGTATGTTTAAACGCTCCTGCTGACTCGGATTACGTTCTTCCAATTCACGCTTGAGTTCCTCCATTTTCTCCTCATTGTCGTCGATTGCCTGTGCAAACTTTCCAACTATATTAATGAGCTGGTTAAGTTTGTCGTCAACACCGTCAAGTTTGTATTCAGTTGTTTCCTGCGATTGTGTCAAATCGTCAACGTCTATAACCTCGTCGGACTCCATTTCACCGTCCATTTCAGGCTCCATCATACCGTTTTCGTCAGGCATGGGTTGGTTATCCACATCAGCTCCGATTGTCGGATCAGGTTGAGTGTCACCCATTTGCTCAATTTCACCACCTTGTTCCATACCACCGTCTTGCGACATTTGCTGGTTATCCATAGGTTGCTCTTGCTGTGAAGGCATTTGTCCTTGCTGGCCCATATTTTGTTGCTGTGCGTCACCCTGTTGTGGTTGTTGCATATCATCCGTTTGGGGTTGTTGTTCATCAGCCTCGTTATTCTCACCGTTCATGTTGAGAATGTATTCGTTGATTTGCTGAAAACGCTTACGAGCCTCTGTGAGGTTGTTTTCCTCGATGTATTTTGTATCCATTTAGTCAGTTACCCATGCTTATGTGTTATTTTAGTCGTTGAGCATCATTTTGTTGTCTTCGGTGAGAAGGATTGTACTTTCGGTAGTCTTTTCATATAACCCCTTTTCCTTCTTTTCAACCTTCACACGGTTTTCAGGCATGTCGCTGACACCGAGGATATCTTTTACTTTATTTAGTTTTGCGTTCATTTTCGTAAACAAATTATAGTGTTATTATCCTATAAATAGTCATTCCGTTGAAAACAGGTACGAAAGCACTGGTATGTAATGCGTATCGTTACCAATCACCTCTCTCATAGTCCCATCCAAAAACGCCGTGTCTTTCATAAAGGTGTTTGATTCGTTGCTTTTCAGTCTCCTCAATGACTTGTCCTTCGGTATTCCGCAGTACTCCAAAAGGTTTAGTGAAAGTCCCAATACAATAGAATCGGTTGGCACATATATGAAAACAAAATTCCTGTCCCTTGTGATGAAGCAAACCTTGTTCTTCTTGCTCCTCATGTATGCTATGAAAGATTTCATCTTTGAATACTTGTATCTGGTAAAATCAACATATCTGTATTGTATTTTACCAAGTTTGTTTTGGAGACAATGCCTGTAGAAGTCTTTCATATCCTCCTCGTATTCATAGTTGCGTTCTGTGTTCTTGTACGTCCACCACATCTTGTTTTTCGGACGTTTGTTAAGGATAGAAAAATGTCTTCCTAATATTGCTTTGGATTCCTGTAACCCTATGATAATTGTTGGTAGAGAACCGTCTATGTCACCCATTGTCTTGCATATGTTGAAAATCTTAGGCAATCTTTTTCCACTTCCTGATAGGATGACGTTTCCGATTTTACCCGTCGTTTTTTTCATATATAACTTACCTATAAAAATTTTCAACGGAAACGTACTACATTTTCGGAAAAAAATAGTATATTAAATGTGAAAAATTTTCGTACAAATGAAGAAAAATATTGAAAAAGAGTACTATACTATTGACTTAGAAACGCTTACAAAACCAAACGGCGTTTCATGTGTGGCGTCTGTTAAGACGTTTGTAAAACCAAGAACCTCTTCAAAAGCCAATTGGGATGTAATCAATGCTTTGGAGGACAGGGTTCATACCATTTGTGATATATTTACTGAAAAATCGGACTTGATATCTGACAATCATATTGTGGATTTTGACTGCACAAGAGAGAACCTTAATCCGGAAAAATGGAGTCGCATGAAAGCTGATTTGTATCTTTTCACTCCGTTTGTTGAATGTGAAGATGAAATGGTTTCGGAAACCATAACACTATGTGAAAAAATTGGGCGTGGAATTAAAAGCCGTATGGAAGTAAGCCGTTTCGAAATGACTAGGATTGTCCCTTGAGGTGTTTGTAATCTTCCGATACTTGACGGGCGTTCTCTGCCCTATTACGGCAATATTGCTCACCTGGAATTTCAACATTCATACAAAAATAACGTGCTATTTTGTCTATATCGTCCCTATATTCCTGTGAAGAAATTACTTTATAGGCGTTGTTGTATTGTTTGACATCCCTTAGTTCATGTATTAAGAATTGTAATTGTCCGTCAATTGAGTTTGGCGACATATTAACAGTTTTACAATAATCATATAGTTTTTCTATTCGAACATCGTGCCATTGGCATAAGCCATAAGCCACACCACGTTTGGTGTTTATCGCCGTGTAATTGAATTGTGATTCAACTTTTATATTACCAGCAATTCCGAAGGCAATAGTTTCGTTCATGTTACTTAACCCTGAATTTAAAAGTGTATCAACAACCTGTATCATTATGTTGTTTCTTTCATTGGTTGTTAAATTCTGAACTTTTGGTAATGTTATGTTTTTGTAAGTGTACGTTTTTTCGTTAACAGGGCAAGCCATTTGTCATGTTTTTATTAGTTATTTTCCGTCGAACAAACTGAAATGCATGTAATCTTTATTTGTGCCTTTCCAATCGCCACCCCAACCCCAATTATACTTATGTTTAATATCACTCAAATTTTTAAAAATTTTAACAACTGGGTGATTATCCGTACGCATTACCATCCAATCGTCTTCTTTTCCGTCATACCTCCTAAGTGGGTTTGCATCCCAATTAATATCAATTGCCGCGCCATAAGCATGATAAGATAACACTTTTGAATTTGGGTTTTGGTTATTATGAATAAATCGTCTATCGTTTGGCTTGTCGTTGTAACAAACAACTTGCTTTATTGCAAAATATTTGTTCCCTACCTTTGTTTCAAAAATCGTTTTAAAAATTTGTTCAATATCTTCTTTAAGCCATTTGTTTACTATAATGTCTATTGTTGCCTCAAGTTGATATCTATAATCCTGAGGCTGTCCAGGTTGAAATGTATTCGTGTGAACTCGGATTGTTAAAGATGACTGCCAATCGTTTAATTTTTGATAAGTATCTGTCCTTGGGCTTCTTGTGATACCAGTGTTGTTTGAAATTAACATTTCTTTTTCCCCAGTTCTTAATTTATAATCTTCGTTTCCATATTCAGAACATTCATCCACAAACGTCAAATTACCTTGGTTGTCGAAAAATATTCCGTCATTTGTCATTGCAATGTACCATCCTTCGGCAAACGGTGCGGCGAACCTTGATAGTTTCATACCTTTAAAAGTTGTTGTCATGTCTCCTGGGCGCATTGTATGTGTGACTGAGTAAATCATGTATGTACCCCTGAACATTGGCATGTTGAGCAATTGAAAATACATAAGTGGCATGATTTGTACATTACCCATCATCTCAACAGTGCAATCGTACGAATAGCCATTATATACTGGGAACAAGTCTTGCCCGTAATAACAGACACTCTTGTCGTTGCCACCACCTTTCTGTGCCAAAAGCGACAAAGCGTTTATAGATTGCTCGGTTGATATTGGGTTTGTCATGCCAACACCCACATTCTTGAAAAGATGATTGTTCATTCTACCAAACGTCACACCAAACGAAGGTATATTATAACCATATCTCCTTACCCTACGTTCCTCGCTGGGGATATCAGGAAGAGCCAAATCAGGGCTATAAGGCGGTACGTTGAAAGTCTCTGGAAGCACGTTGTTTCCGTCATGGCTATATATATCGAATCCGTCGTCAGAATAGTCGTTTATATGTGCAAGGTTTTCGTTATGATCATATGCAAACATGACAATATACTTGTTTGAAGTTTCCATTTTCTCTTTTTTCGAAAACGGTATCGGCTTGAACATATCCTGTAACTTCATTTCAGGTGACATTCCCTTGTTTTTTGAATTTGTCTGTTCCATATCGTCATCTCCGAAACCGAAATAATCCGGAAGGGCGAAGAACATGCAATGATGATCGGTTGTTATTTTTGATATTAGTTGCCACAACATCGATTCACCGTTTATATTTTCCAATGCTTCACTGAGTTTTTCACAATTAATATGAAGCAATGTGCCTATATTTCGATAAAACGAGTCCATGAAGACAAAATTTTTCATATAATTCTGTACCTTGAACTTTTCCGGGGAAGACATCATTAACCATCTATCCCATATACGTTTCATATACATGTACATGGCACGCTTCATGTCTTTTTCCTTGTTTTTTTCCTCCATTGGAATATCACTTTCATAGTTAGGCGAATACGCCGCAATATCCTCAAGTTTCGAGCAGAACGCCTCAGCATACGCCTCCCAACATGATTTGTCTATGGTTACTTCCGTGTTCACGTCATCGTTTCCTGTCAACGATCCGTATGTAAGGATTACCTGTCTATCCAATGATGTGACATATTCGTCGGAATAGAAGGCATCTTTCAATTTTTCCAACGCCTGTTTTCCGTCGTCTGTTGATTGTTGTTCTTTATACCATGACTCAAATGTGTTTGCATTGAAAAACTGGTTTCCGTCATGTTTAATTTCATATTGTTTGACTTTTTCCCATCCTTCAGGATTGCTCAAATAGTGCTTGAATTCTTTTATTAGTTTATTTTTAATATTGACATCTATATTGTTTGGCTCTAGTTTGAACTGTTCACCATTTAGGTTCACATCAAGCACATACCCTAAAGTATCAGCCTTCATCCATTTAAACAAACTACCTTTGAGCCCTTTAACTTCGTTTTCTATTAACATATTTGTTAAAGTTGTGTATTTTTGGTAGTTGTTTTCTGGAATGTCGTTTTTGAACCATCTGACACAGTCTCCGTTTTCTTGTTCCGCACGCCAAAGCAAACCACCGAACAGAAGAACAGCACCATACGGCACGCTTTCGAAAACATGCTGCTTATTGTTATTCTTGAACAATTCATATACGCGGCTTATGTCATATCCAGAAGAAGATAGAAAAAGAATGCATTTGGCGGCTTCAACTTCATATTTGTTTCTTTCGTTTTCCAAATCGATTATGTTTTGGTTGTAAATAATCCTGCTGAAAAATATGAAACTATCGGAACCGCTTTTATTATCGTAAACCGAATACCGATACTCTGGAACCAGCCCGCTTATCAAATAATCGTCGTTTTCCAAATTCCAATATTCTTTCAAAGTTTTTCTCCATGTTGTGTCTGTATCTTCATAAACGTCTATTGTCAAGGTATCGGCGTCCAATCTACCATACGTCTCTTTGATTCTTTCAGCCGTGTCGGCAAAATCGCTTCCGCCAACGATGTTAAACATCGCTTCGTTATTATAAGAGTCAACTGAAAATAAATTGTCTCCGCTTGAACCGTTTAATGACAAAAACATATCTGTCGAGCATTTGTGATACACTCTAACAACATCGTCCCTGTAAAAATTAACCAATACATCCCTAAATATTGGCTTTCCGCCAATTTTGACAACACTGTCTGTACTTGTAAACGGTGCATTTACTGAAGTACCACCCAAAGTCATGTTTTCGTCATCCACGGGTACATAAACCATACCATATCGTTTCACACCAGTTTTATCCCTGTCGTCTTTGCGGTTTACGATTTCCGTATAGGTGTATCTATATTTTCCGTCGTCTGTTGGTGTTAAAATTTTTGCATTAACACCTTCGCATCCAGGATTATACCCATAAACTCTTTGGTTTTCATCGGTTTCTTGTGCAACAAACAAAGTCGGAGCGTTTTTAACAATGCTGTGCCAGTTTCCGCCTAATTTAACAAACTGTGATTTTATATGTTCTTGTCCAACTTTTTTTAAAAAATTCAAAGCATCCGCTTTTCCCAAAGCATCGGCAGCGTTTTGTTTATACCCAACAACACCAAACAAGGCTGCGGCACGCATGGCAAGATATTCACCAATGCTAGTTGGATTGTTGTTCGAAACACCAGGAAACACAGTTGAAAAAATGTCAGTCGGTAATGTGTAAACAGATGCATCGCCGTAATATGTTTCTTTCGGCGCCGTATCAGTTGAAAATATCTTTAATGCGCCTAAACTTAACCCGTCTATGAATTTTGCCTCTTCCCACTCGGTTTCACCGTCAAAATCGCCAACCCATCCAACTGTTTGTACGTAATCGTTTTCTTTAATCCCAGTATTTATTCTTTTCTCATCAACACAAACCGCAACCCATGGTGGGATGTTTATCGGTTTTGTTTCGCCTTCTGGAATTTTATAATCTTGAAAAGTATAACCTTGAATCCCTAGTTTCTCTGGCGTCCTTAAATTATCGTTGATTTGTTTGTCAATACGGTTTTTACATTCATACACCATATACATGAATGTCTCCAAATGACACATTATTGTTTTGAAAACGTTTTCTATCGTTGGCAAAATACCAACAGCGTTGTAAATGTCAAGCCTTGAATATAGAGAATCAGTTTCATCTTGCTGGCGCATGTCGATTTCGGCGCGTTTTTCAAGTTGCGAAACAATTTGGTTTTCGATTTCGCTAAGTAATTGTTCGGTTTTTCCTGCTGGTAATATTTGATATCCGTCTTTATCACCTAGTTGCATACCAGCAAATCCTGCGTTTATTTTTGAAAAGCCAACCTTATTGAAAATTTCAATATCTGTAATTTGAGATGTTTTCCATATATCATTTAATAAACTATTATAAGGCAACGAATTGATTATTGATTTTTGGTCTAATCTGAGATTTGTTTTTGGCAATATTGTTTCGTTAGCCGAATTACAGTCAAATTTAATTACTTCACCGTTTTCATCACCAATAGGTTCATTCTCGTCTATTTCTCTACCAAACACAAGTTCCTTATCTTTAAACAAAGTCGCTTTATGCGGAAAATTTGACTTATATTCCTTAAGCTTTTTGTAAAATTTTGCTGTTTTATCTACAATTCTTTTCCACCCGTCATTGTTAATCGTACTGAATAGATAATAATCTAATCCTTTATATTTTAATTTATAAACAACACCTCTTTTCAAAAAAACCAAAGGTTTGTATGTTAAAGTTTTTACTATTTCATTATATGATTCCTTAACCCCACGAAGCTCGATAAGTTCACGCTTAGCATCAGCGTCGTCAACGCCATTGGAGCCGTCGTTTATTGTTGTACCGTCTTTTGTTTTTTGTGCTTCACGAATAAACGAATTGATTTTACTCTTAATTTCGAAAAACGTCTTTGGTGGATTTCCGTCTGAAAGTCTCCAATTTTCGTTTGTTGAACATTGCTTAATCCAATAATCCATACCGATATATCTCGAATACGGTGCAGCCATCAAATATGCTGTTGGAATGTCTGACATTATACCATAGTCATATCCAACAAACGTCACATCAATGACAAAGTTTCCAGTCTTACTATCGAAATTTGCCCTAAAGTCAAGGCAGGTTAATTGGTATGAAATCGGGTGCCCAAAAAACCCCTTTACTTGCAATCTGAACTTTGGGTATGGAAATGTGAAAAAACATCCCCAAATACTGTCCTGTGTTATTTGATTGTCGACATGTGTCGCTTCCTCCCTACCAAACAGAGACGCACCTCGAACATCAATGAATCTCATTTTAATGGTTGGCATGTAGTAGTTCTCGAACGCTATCGAAACGCTTTCAACACCCAAACCCTCGACTATGTCCTTGTTTCTGAAATCATTGAAATTAATATCCGTGTAATATGTTGTCATGTAACTCCTGTCAAGGTAATCCTGCCCTCTGGTAAATGAAACATAGTTATCTTTTGGGTCTGAATTTGCTTGATAAGAATTCCAGAAAAAATGATAGGTTTCAGTCACGTCATTGCCAAGATTATCACTTTCATCTTTTCTCCCGGTTACGTACCCAGTTCTAGGAACCGTTTCAACTTGCAAATCAAAACTTACACACAAATCTGTATAGTCTGGTGTGAGCGGAATACCGTTTGAAGTACCGTATACATCGTTCGGGTCAACATAGAAAATACGGCTACCTTTCCTTTTCTCTTTGTCGTCTTGATTTGTATTGTTGTTCAATGTGTTGACTGTCTCTGAAGGCATTGTTTGTGTTTGTTTTTCTTAATGTGGGCGTTTTACAGAGGAAAATCAACGTTTGTTTAGATATTCCTTGACACCGCTCTCATATCTTGACAGAGCACTATCCAAAGGATACGGTATCCTAATCCTTGTACCGTCCATTATTTTATACTCGTAACCACCTACTGACGGGTTTGCGCCAAGTATCAACCACGCGTAATTGGCGTCTCCGTAGTATTTGTACGAAAGTGTATCCATACGCATCGTGAAACTATTCCATACCGTGTATATATCAGTGTCAAGTGCTGGAATCTTTATAAACGGAACACATGGCTCAACGAAGCCGTCTTTTCTGAAAAACTTGTATCTGTCATAGTAACTCATTCAACATTAAATTTATAAAGTTATACCCATTGCAATCATTCCACCTTTTATGCCAGCAGAAGTGGCATTCTTAATTTTATCAAAGTTTTTGGCTATTTCTTCTGTATCATCTTTTGCAACTGAATGAAACACGCTGTATTCTCCTTTTTTCTCAATAATGTTACCGTTTGCGTCATAATGCGGCAATGAAGGTTCTCTGTTTGCCGCGTTACCACCCATAGCCGTAGAAAGATGTTCCTCAGACTCGTAGTACATTCTATCCGCACGGTTATCATACAGGCTGGCGTTTGCATAGTAGTTGAACGACATGGCGTTTTGAAGGCGTCTGACTGGACCAGCCAAATCACCACCACCAATGAAATCGAAACTTATTGTAACATGACATATCATCGGTTGTGCCCCAATTCCTTCATCGTTTAAATCCCACATCAACGCACCGTCATTATCATAATTCTTTGTTATGCTCTTGATAACAATGAGTTGATTATAAAAATCACCAAGTCTTAAAACACAGAACGGTGGACGTCCAAACGCCATATTACTTGCAACTCTTGTACCGGCGTTTACGTCTGAAGCGGATATTGTATCACCTTGTCTTGTGCATTGTTCAAGAAAAGTAAGACGCATGTTAAATCCTTCCGGCGTCATTGAATGATATGCGGGATCAAAATATTGTAACTTGTCTGACAACGTTTTCCATTGCAATGGATGTGTTGCTTGATATTTCTTGTAGAAAAACATTTCATTGTCATAACGTATTTTGTTCAAACCGCTTGTCTTCCCCTGTGTAACTGTTTTTGTTGGTTCTTGTTCTGTTTCAGGATTACCAATAAGGTTGTCATATGCCGGTTTAATTACGTCATTCATCAAACCAGTATCGTTTAAAATGTTTTTTAAAGATTCAAACGGGGTTCCAGTTTCTTCCACGACACTATTAACCGTTTCCTTTGTAACTTCATCAAACTCTTCACTATCCTTATTGTTTATATTTGTTTTATCGGCAGAAAATTTTATTGTACATTTGGCACATCTGTACATTTTTGCATCTTTTTCCCACTCTTTGTTTGTTGAAACCGTAATTTCCTCGGAAGAAATATTGTCTTTTCCTGAATTTCCCAAATAACTTCTAATCCATTTAACTATCGTTTTTCCCCTATTCTCTGCCAATATTTTATTCGCTTGTGTGTTTCCTTGACTATTGGCGTATCCGACAACTTCTAAATTTTCTATTTTATTGTCAAAAGTCTTAATCAAATCATTGATTTTTTCAGCCCTACTTGAACTAATTTTATTAGACAAAAAATTTGTAACACCATCACAATTTTTATCACGTTGCGCTACAGCATATGCAAATTCAGCAAAAGAAAATAAATTGTCCTTATTTTTACATAAATCTGTTGGTATTGCGTTTATGTCAAGATTAAACCTGTTTGTATTTGTGTCTTGATATGATTCAGGGGTGTAGTGTAACTTTTGTGAATAACAATTTGTAAGTTTTTCCCTCTGGTTGGTTGGTATTTCGTATTTTCCGTCAATTCTGTAATACCAAGTTTTAGACGGATCTACTTCATAAACACTAACGTTTTGTTGTGTCCAAATTCCCTTACACCCTTCAATTCGATTACTTGTATCTGAAGTATCGGTTACACCATTAGAATCCATCTCATACCCACGAGAAAATAAATCAGAAGCCGAAGTTTTAAAATTTATATCCTTATCATTCCATGAATTATCATCCTTTTGAGCATTAATCCCACCTAAAAGATATCCAATTGCAAAATCAGAACTATCATAAAGCCCAGAATAGTTGTTCGGGAAAAACGCGAAAAACGTCACTTCTTCCACGGCGTCAGACGGCGTGTCGTCCTGTTGTTTTATTTCGTCGACTTTCTGTTGTACGGTTTCTTCTTTTGTCTCGAAAATGTAGTCCATTGGTGTCGGCTTTAGGTAATGCATTAGACTGTTTGTGTCGTTTGCATCAAGACTATCACACCCAGCAAAAAAACGGTTCCAAATGTCATCATCAATTTTATTTGATTCCTCATGCCAAGACGCAAAATCAGTAACTGACGGATGGTCAGTCAACATCATAAAAGACAGCGTTCCGCTTCTGGAAGTGTTTGAATATGTATAGACGTTTTCCCCGCGTCCGATAAACGTGTTTTCATTCCAAGATACGTTTGTGGTTTCAGTGAACGACAATCCATATGGCGGAAACCACATTATCCTACCACCCAACGGGCCACGTTGTTCCCAAGACAAAGCGTTTTCAAAACTATATGGGTCATAATCTTTCCACGCAAGATTCTCAATCGAGAACATGCAATCTTTTGTGTGTATTGTTCCGTTTTCATCAAATTTTGGTGTTATGTTAACAACACCATTTTGCTGCGACAATACCGAATGGCTCCATTCCTTGTTTTCATTTTTCCACCCCCATTCGCCGTCTTCGCTTTCTTTAAACTCGAAATCGCCTTTCCAAGTATGCAGTTTCTGCATTGTTTGATACCTATTGTCCTTCAATGTCATTGAAGACGCACCGTCTGAAGAAGGTAAAGGTAACGTTTCATCACTAATAAACGGACGAATCACCTTTTGATAATTGTCGTATTGATGATGATGTGTCCAAACTCGGCAATATGGATTATTGTAACCGTTTGTATCGTAATTAGTTCCGTCAACGCCAGCTTTTCTAAGATTCCTACCTCTGGACATCCCTAAATCGCTATACCCAACTTTTCCATTGAAATCAATGTCAGGTTCGCCATCAGTCTTGCTACCAAATCTGGAAATCAAAGAATTTATTTTTCCTTTTTCAAAAAGTTTTTTCGTTTTTGACAATATCGAGTTCCTATTGTCAACGTTCCACTTGTTTCCGAAATTACCAATATCCATGTCATCTGGATATAAATTGGTGACTTCTAGGGTTCCCTTGTTTGTGCTTTGTGTTGAATCAATTCCATTGAACTCATTTGCCGCCGCACCACGTACAAACTCTGGATAATCACTAACGATATTTGCATAAAGCGGGAAATTCGCACTGAAAGGCAACCCGTCAGGATTACCGTTGTCATACGCTCCAGCTGCAATCAAGTTCATTGTTATATCTTTCTCGAACCTGTTAATTGCCATCAGACGGAACATGTATCCGTACATCCTCTCGTTAAAGGTTGGCGTTGGACCTGAAATATGTGTACCGAGAACCGTATCGAGCATATTAGACAGTTCACCCCAAACAAGCCCATATATCGTCCCACCAATTTGTCCACCAACCTGTTGCCTACTGACAAGTTCAGACACTTGGCTACCAACACCTGTGATAGTCTTGTCAGATGATGTCGCTTTTCTAACTGTCTCTAATAAATTCTCCATTACACACTCTTATGTAAATGTAAATATATCAGAAAACATTTTTAGAAACAAAATTAGATTATCCAAACGTGTACCTTTGCGGAGCATGTGGCGAACGTCCGTATTTATTCTGGAAGCCTTTCTCAATTATTCCCTCTGTTAAACGAGTCCACGCCATCGGATCATTCTTTATCAACTCCATCAAGTCAACACTTTGCCCGTTGGTGTCAAGTTTTAACGTGCCACTAACCTCGATTTTTGAAACCTGATTTCCGTTTAGCCCATTGAGTATGTCACCGTTTGGTTTGAAAGCCGCTATCATGTCGTCAGGATGTGTGTAAACCGTTCCACGCGGCGTTATAACAGCGTCTTTAACATTTTCTTCACTTTTAACAAATGTAGGCGTGTAACGTCCCAAACTAATAACACTACCATCACGTTTTAGTTTTCCATTTTCATCTCTTAATCTATAATTACCATATTCATCAATAACAGCGTTAGCGTTTCTTAAATTTGTTTTCATTTCTGCAAGTTTATTATCACCAACCTTTGCATAGTTTTCTTTTAAAACTTTTTCGATTTCCCCCCAATTTATTTGATTGAATTTTCTTACCCTTTCTTCCTCTAACAACTCCTCAATTGGTATTTCTCTAATTGCTGCTTTTATTTCTAATAATCTTTGCTCAATACTTTGTCCACTTTTAACAAATTCACGAGTTTCATTAAGTAATTCTTCATTTTGAACCGCCGCGAATTCAAGATATTTTGAAGTCAGTTGTCTTGCGCCACCTTGCCCGATAAAATCATTCATCTTTTGTTGCGCACGTAATGAGGCATTTGTGAATTGAAGAACTAAATCTGAATTTTCTTTAACATTTTTATCGGTATAAGTGAATTTTTCTTCAGCCAACTGTCTTTGAAGTTTCGTTAAATCTAATTTGTTGGATTCAGATATAATTCTAGAAGTTGCATATTTATCCGCAGAAGCCTGAAATTCCCCTGCTGACAAATAATTCCTAATATCATTAACATATTGAATAAGAGTGTCTTGTTTATCCTCTGGGAAAATCCTATCCAAATCGTCTGGCTTTACTTCATCCAAACTCTTTTCCACGAACCCCTTTTCACTACCTGGAGCATTAACTTTTATAACCCACTGATTTTTGTCCTGACTCCATGTTGCGTGTTGTGTTAGCCCTTGAAGCGTCTGTTTATCAAAACGTCCACCGTATTTCTGTTCAATAACATTCTCCTTCTGGGCTTGTCTTGCCTGATTCATCAAATCCTCACGACTCATACCCATTGTCTGGGCAATTTGCTGCATTCTCAACATTTCATTGTAACTGAACTCCGTCTCACCTGTAGCCCTGTTAAATGTGCCGTAACCTGCAACCATTTTGTTGATGCGTTCACCCATTGCTTTCGGATTCATTGCGTCGAACATCAAACTCATAGGGTCTGAAAGCAAAGCGGCGTTTCCACCCAAGACATTCAAACGGGCGCTCGTTTGCATAATGTCCTCAATGTTACCACTCAACACTTTTTCCATGATGCCACTGAGGGAATCAACGTTGAAACGCGTCCTCTGAGCCCACAAAGCCATCTTCATCATACCATTGACGCCGCCACGGAACTGGTACTTTTCGGCGAGCTTCAGGTTTTTCTCCAAGTCTTTGGCAAATTTTGTGGCACTTAAACCCATTTTATTTGCCATATTAGCCATTTTGTAAATCATCTCGGAACCATCTTCAATCGAGGTGTTAAAAACGTTCATACCGCCCGTTATTGAAGCCACCTGCTCTGCTCCGACGCCAAGACGCATCGACAATCCACCCATCAGGCGAGCCTCATCTGTACCAACAATCGCCGCACGCCCTCCAGTCGACTCAGCATATGCATTTTGCATTTTCATATAGTCGTTGAAGTCCATAGCCAAATCTGACATGGCAACATTGACAGACTCAATCAAAGCGTCGTGATATTGCCTTAAACCAGAACCACTCAAACCAAGTGTCCTTGAATATACGTACGCTGAATTACCTGCTTCAAGGAATGATTTTGTCACTTGTTTCGACATATCGGCAAACTGTTTTACAACACCCTCTATCTGCTGTAGCCACTCGTCTTGGTTTTTCTTGACTTCCTCGCTTTGTCTGATTTCAAATTCAGTTTTTGCTGCCAAATATTGGAAAGTGCGTTTTGTAACGTTGCCTACGGCTTGTAATACGTTAGCAATAGCGCCAGCTGTACCACCAAGTGAAGCAACCGCCCCTAAAGCGCTGTCAGCCGCGCCAGAATACATTTCTATGTTAGCCTTATAAAGTTCGTTCTCCCTACGTCTGTAAGTTATTGCGTCTGATAAACTTTTCATGTAAAAACTACGCCCGCCGTCAATAACCGCGTTCAAACTCTGATACGCCGTATCAAGAACAGTACCTGTAATATTTCCTACTTGTACCCCAATCGCGTTGTTTAACGCCTTACCGTATGTTTGAATTGCACGTGTTTGGAGTTCTGAAGCCGCTTGAAGCTTTATACCTTGTTTTTTAAGCTGCCCTTCAAGAAACGAGAACACTATATTACCGACTGAAATTAAAACACTTTTGGCAATCGGGGCAATACTATTAGCCATTCTACTTCTAGCGTTTCTTAGATTTGATATAGCCTGTTGCTCGTTAGCCGTTTCCTCGTTTAACATATTTGTATGCTTTTTCAAAGCACTACTATAACCACCTTTTTGCGAGTTACTTATTGCGTTTTTTAAATTTTCATTGTCTGTCGAAACTTTTTCTTCAAGATTTTTTCTTTTTCTTCTTGCTTCATCTCTATCTTTTTTAGATTGTTTGATAATATCTCTTAAATCGCCAACTCCAGTCATTCTGTTGTTAAACAATCTATTGTCTCCACCCAACAAATTTCCATTAGACAAATTAGTATTTAAATCCTTAAGTTCACTAAGGATTGAAGATAGGGTGTTATTGTCAATTGAACTGTCCATCACATCACGTAATTCTGTAAATATAAATAGAAAAACGGCGGAAAACCATTTTAGGCACCGCCGCTCTTCGCTTTTTGTTCAGACATTATCTTGTTATGTATCCTTATGTAGTCCTTCCTGTCAGAAACCGACGTGTTGAATATCTCGTCGAAACTCATTTTCATATGTTCATGACAAAGCCAAATCTCATGTTTGAAGACTTTCTCGTTGAACACATTACCCAATGAATACAGTGTCGTCGTATCGTAGAAAGGAAGTGAACGAGCCGCCTCCGTCCGACTCCGGTATTGGCATTTCAAATGAGAAATCAATTCCGGGTATGTTAGAGAACATGTAATCCCTGTACCTACGGCTCTCAGACATTGGAAGTGAACTGATATAGTCCGATACAAATTTCCTGTCTTCATTGCCGTTTACAGAAAACGTCCTTTTTTCCATACTTTTCGTGACGAATTCGTCATAAAGTTTGTCGGCATATCCGGCGTCCGTAACCCCTTTGTTTGCCCAATCCGTTATATAATCAACAGCGTCAAGCAACGGTTCGTCACCTTCCTCACTCATGAAAATTTCGTCAACCTGTCGCCTTATTTTACCGATCATATCATATATAAGGTACTTTTTCTGGTTTATGTACTGTGAAGCAACTTCATCCTGTACCTCTTGTATCTCCTTTGAAGACAATACCTTGAATTTGGCAATGTCACCGTTTGAGAACCTGTATTCAAAATGCCCGTTTTCGTCACCTTTCAGATTGAACTCCTTATATTTGAAATCCCCAAGGTTAATGTTTGCTTTATATTCCTTACCAGTTTCAGGATTTTTAGCAGTAACATTATATTCTTGCCCGAACGCGGTAGCCCTTAACCACAAAACAATAGCATCCTTGTCACCCTCGCAAAGTTGATCAGTGTCGAAGCTCTTATCCAAGACACAACGCCTTATCAACGTGTCTATTAACATACCACTAACATACATGTTCGGTGATGCAATTAGGTTTTCGTCTGCCGCTGTCAACTCACGAACCGGCAATCTTCCCTTCTTTGACGGGTAACATTCACCGTGTGAAGGAAGTTCGATAATGTCATAACGTGTCATAGGACTTACTTCTTGCATATCGAAATCAGAAACAGACGTAGTTGTGTTTTCAGTCTCTTTGACTTGAGGTTTATTATAAACCTGCTTTACTTCTTCTGAAACGTCGTTTTTAACCTCTGGTTCCTTTTTTTGTGGCTCTTCGCTCACTGTTTCACTGTCCGTAATCGCGGCTTCCACATCAACAGCATTGTTAACATAACCTTTACCTTTAACGGTGCGTTTCGTCAAATCAAACTCAAGTACATCTTTATTTTCTTCCGTTTCATCTTTTTTCTTTGAAAACGAGAATAGTCCCTTGTTCTTTTTCTTTTTTGTTTCGGAACTTGCAATCACGGTACGAGCCTCTTCGCCACCAAACGCCTTGTTATGTATCTGCTCGTCAGTCATTCCAATTTTTTCAAGGTGTCTTTGGTATTTCTCCACTTCAAGCCCACTAACCTTGGTGTACTCCGCGTTTCTTAATTCGTCTTCGGAATACCCGGCGTTTTTTGCAGCCATCTGGTTTATCTCGTTCGCTACACGTATTTCAGACACAATACCATTCATTGTATCCTCTGTATTTTCATACTTAGAATATTTGTCCTTCACACGCTGCTCGGCGTCTTCAAGCATTTCTATTGAAGCACGCATGAACGCTTTTTTCTTGTCAACTTTGTCTGCCATTGTGATTAAATTTCTATTTCATATTCCGTATCTTCTTCTTTTTTACTCACAGGAAAATCAGTATCAAAAAACACGTATCCGTAATCATCCGGAAATCTTTCTTTTTTGAATTTTGGTGTTGTGTCGTTACACCCGATTTGACAATTAAATTCAACATTGAAATTATCCTCACCGAGTATTTCCTTCATTTTTTCCGCCCATTCATTGCCATAATCTCCTATTTTCTTACCCACTTCATACCACGGAATATAAATCGGATTTTGTGCAGTTAACGCAATGAAATTGAAAATACTACCACCTTTTGAAGGTGTTGAACAACAAATTTCTTTAGTCTTGTGATTATTTGCACGTTTAACATCCATAAGATTTATAAACTCGTTCATTTTGCTTGTTGGATAAAATGCCATATTATCGTATATCACATAATCTGGAAGAGTTTTATTAGAGAAAAAAGTATTTAGGTTCTTGTTAATACTTACGAACCTGATTTTTGACTTTGTCTCCGTGTTCTCTAACATTTCCCAGCCATTGGATAATTTAAGGAATTTAAGTTTCATTATATGTTCAGGAATATTCTTAATCATTTCGTAAATCATATCCTTACTATGTGTAACATACCAAATCTCACAATCAATTGCGGTTGATATTAACGCAAGACTCCATGATATCATATGTGTTGTCATACCACACTGTCTTGAACAAACAACAATCGTTGGGTGTTCATTCTGCTCAATATCCCTGTCAACATCATCAAATTTGTCAATCTTTAAATATTGTTTGCCATTTGGAATCATATGATGCATGTACCACTCTAGTGCCGTATTGAAGTCACCAAAATCAAACGTCGTTTCAACCTTTTTATTTTTCAAGTATCTGTTATATTTTTCAACTTCCAAACCGCTTGGCCCTTTGTACTTTGCGTTATCAATGTCAGTGTCACTGCAACCAAGTTCTTTAGCGTGTACCTTGATTTCGTTCTCTGAGTTGTTAATTTGTTTTAGTACACAGTTCATAGTATCCTCAGTGTTGTCATATTTTGAATATTTTTTCTTCACCCTATTCTTCGCATCCTCAAGCAACTCAACAGATGCTTTGAAAAACGCTTTCTCATTGTTAGAAAGTTCATGTTTTTCATCGTATGATTTATAGTTTGTTGGTCTAACATCCCAATTACATTCACAACGTTTTTCGTTAACTTCTGAAACACAACCATCGGGTTTCCTGAAATATTCAATATGCTTGTCAGTATATTTGAAACCAACTTTTGTTAAAACGACATTATTTACACCGTATTCGTATTGTGGGTAGAAAATTTCTGAAACCGATAACAATTTGTATTTTGCCACTTTAACAACCTCTAATGAAAGTGACAACCACTTAATGATCAATTTTCCGCCAATTTTTTCGCTATAAACCTTGTCAATAAGCCATTCGTAGTCAGTGTTTTCGTATGATGCTATATCAACAAATAACGTGTCCGAACGTCTATCTTCTCTGAAACTCCTTACAACACGACTGTCAATCTTAACACCATCTAATGTAATCTCGCAAACGAACCTGTTCAAACGCAAAGGCTCGTCCTGTAAATCGTATAAATTATTTGTTTCCATTTACTTAATATTTTCAGCTAATTTATCACCAATGTATCCACAAATATTTGCCTCTATATCCAAATCAGGTTCAATTTTGGCTTTCTCTTCAACGAATTTTTTCGCCTCTTCCAAATTATCATAATAAAAATTTTCAATATTTTCAGGATTAAATTTGCCGTTGAAAGAACTAATTTTTCGGATTACGTAACGTATTAACGGAAAAACAACGGTTTCGAACTCATCGTCACAAGTGTCTGGATTGAACTTGTGTATAAGATGACACGCCATTTCCTCGAAACAACAAGCACATTCTTCCTTTTGTGGAGATTCCAAGCCTTTAGTTAAACCAATTTTTTCCCATCTATCTATAATATTGTTATATAATTTTCCTTCCTTTTTGTTTATCACTTCCTGAATTGCATCCAAAGTGGTATTCATTTCAGGAATTTTGCTGTTTTGTGTAAATTCTGTCATTAGTTTATTTTACTTAAAAACTTATTTCAATTTTTCAATGATAAGATTTTTCAACTCGTTGAAGTCGTTTCTCAAATCCTCGTTTTGCTTCTTGAGTTCTTCGTTCTGTTGCCTTAACTCGTTGAAATACTTGTCTTCTTCCATACGGCGTTCCTCACTGTACCTCGACACTTGGAACTTCCCGTTCGGCATCGCCTTGACGTGTATATCATCCAATTCCTTCATACGCTCGGCAACCTTAGAGGCGTCTCCGTGAAAAATTCCCTCAAGAATCATTTCATCCGTCAACGCATGATTATCCTTGTAATTCTGGTAAATCGCGTCGGATTGTCTTCTTTCATCCTCTGTTAATTCATTTGTATACTGTTCTATGAAACTGTCTCTCATTAGTATATTTTTTTTTTTTAGTATTATTAGTTTTTGACGTTGTGGTGCTGTTAGTTTTTATCGCACAAACACAATTTTTTCAACCAAGAACACAAACGTTGTCTTGTTCTTGACATCTATCATTTTACAATTCTGCAAAATAGCCGAAGATTGTGCCTTGTCGAACTTGAGTTTAAGGCTCTTTTTAGACTGGTATTGGATTTTCTCGGCGTCACTGAATTTAGGACACCTTAAAATCTTCAAAGCCTCACTATACCAACCTTTCATACTTGTCTCAAGTTCAGGATCACCACCATCATCTGGGTCTCTTACCATGCCGTACATGTTGATAATGATAATGAAAGGTTCACCAGTCTGATAGTAGTGTATGAGTTCGTCAATCGTCATTTCACCGTTTCCAGCATTGTAAATATCAACTTTACTCTCGTCAAAATAATACTTCTGTTGAGTATAAACGTTGTTCTCTTTTTCAAAATTATATGATGAAATGTTTGTGCCAAGCCTGTCATTGATAAACATATCGTACACACCATCCTTGTATCGGTTGTACGTGTCAATCATCATCTTACTGTAAACCTCCTCAGTCAGCTCACGCTTCCCCTCGTATTTGAAATCAAACTTAGGATCGCCGTAATTGTACGGCACAGACAAAGTCACTTCTGAATCTCTTTTTCCGTTTCTGTTCATTCGTTAATTTTTTCTGTTTCAATTAATTTAGCCTCATACAAAAAACGCTTTTTTCCATCTTCACAGACAACACTGTAATGGAAACATCCCCTTCCTACTTCAGTAATACGGTAAACGCATCCTTCAAATTTCGAACCGTTTTCGTCCTTGTAGGCAACCTTGCTGCCGACACAGTACTTTGGAGACTTCTTCATTTTTTGATTTCCCTTTCTGTTTTTTAATATACTACATTATTTGAAACTTTTCCAATTTTTTTCAAGAAAATTTTTTCTTCCGACGAATCTTTATTCTTTCAGACGCATCCAGACGGTTCAACGCCTCCTTAACCATCTCCATCACAAGTTTCGGGTTGTTAATTATATCATACTCCCATACACGAAGTATTGGAATGTGATGAACACGGCACCAGTCATTCTTGTACTCGTCAATGATTTTGTTCTGCTTCTGCATGTTGTTCAGCTTGGATTCCTCAACTACCCTCGGATCACCATGGTAATAAGAACCATCAACCTCAATGATAAGACACGGGCGAACGTCGTTATATTTCTGACTTAGGGAAACCACACCGTTTTTTTCCTCAACGACAACGTCACTGTCCTCTGTGACAGCAACAATTGCGAAATCATAAAAACGCTTGATATCCGTAGCCTCCCACTCGTAGACATACCTTACACCGAACTTGTTCAAAAAGTTCTTCGCAAAGTATGCCTCAAGTTTGGACATCCCGTATTTACCTTTTTGAACGTGGAAAACACGCCGTTTGGACGGGACTTGCTGTGTCTGTCTCCGTCTGTTGTCCGGCTTTTTGCCTGCCGAACCTTTCTTTTTCCTCGGCTGTGTGACTTTTCTTGGCAAAAATTTGGTTTCGATATAAATATCCACTTGCCGGATATTTATAAATAAAGATTTTTAAAAATGGAGAATTTGAAATACACGCTCGATATCGTTGAAATGATGATTGACAGGCTCACAAGGGAACTCTACTCAAACGGTTCCATGATGGGTGCCGTAAACAGTGCATACGAATCAATGACTGACACAGAAAAACAAAACTACAAAATCAAAAGACAACAGCTCAATAACCTCATTAAATACAAAACCGAACTGCTTGACGCCGCTTTGAATGAAATGAACACTACGGGTGCTGGTGGCAAAAAAGCCACAATTGAAACTGGCTTTAACTTCTCAATCTAAATCAAAAGAAAAGAATTACAGAAATGGACAAAAATACAAAAGCTATCGAAGAACTCAGGAAATCCCTGAACGAACAGAAAAAAGAAATTAAGAAAAACGTCCTCTTGGAAATGATTTACAACGACGAGTATAAACAGGACGAGGATTCACCCGGCTACGAATCAGTTCCAGAACTTGCACACGAGGAGGCTCAGGAAGGAGAGGCGTATGGAGAAAATACCCCTATTGATAAACCGCTACCTGAAGAAAAAGGAAATGATCCTGAAATTATGGAGATTTTCTCAAATATTCGTCAAGCGGTTATAAACGGACTTGCAAAACTTGCAAACAAACCTGACACAATATCATATGATACTATGAAAAAGCTGTTGGCTATCGTCGACAAACCTATTGAAGCCGCCAACAAAGACAAACAATAAACAAACTATAATTTGATGCATTAGGGTTGAAAATGTCTATGTATTCAACCCTTTTATTTACAAAAAAACATAAACCGAAGCATGCAGAAATACAGGCATCTTGAACTTGAAAAAGACGAACATGGACACGTCTTGAATCAATGTCCGTACAAAAAGAGTCATAAAAATGGTGCGATAATTTATGTTGGTGGTTTATCTTGCATACAATGTAAACTTTACCACGGAATCGACGACGACGGATTAACCGTTTGCGGATACGGAACGGACAACGTTTCAAAAAAGAAAAATGATACTAATTATAACCAAGAAAATAACGAAAAAAATACATTATAATGGATTTACTACTTAAGATGCCAGTTGAATATGAGCCACTTAGACGTAACAGGTTCATTATCAGGTTCCCCAGTGATTTAGGTATTCAAGAATGGTGGGTTGCATCCGCCTCTCGTCCCTCAATCACCATTGGTAGCACGGAGATTCCTTTCCTCAATACGTCTTCCTATGTCGCAGGTAGGTACAGTTGGGAGAGCATTACTATCACACTCCGTGATCCTATCGGGCCTAGTGCAAGCCAAGCCGTAATGGAGTGGGTTCGTTTACACGCTGAATCCGTGACGGGACGTATGGGATACGCCGTTGGATACAAACGCGACTTGATTATTGAGATGCTTGATCCTACTGGAACTTCGGTTTCCATGTGGATTTTGAAGCAGTGTCAGATTACAAACGCAAAGTTCGGCGACTTGGACTATTCACAAGACGACATCGCCACCGTGGAGCTTCAAATACAGCCTTACTATTGTATATTGGCTTATTAATAACAAAACGTTTCGCGAAACAACAACATGCTACTCGATTAAGTTCGGGTGGCATTTTTTTTTTGCTGTTATTCGACACAAAAATAGGGCGGCGAAAGGTTCGCTGCCCTTATGGAACACGCCTTGAATGTTGTTACATTCGAGGAGGTTAAGATTGTCAAGCGTGCTGCTTAATTAGTGTTCACCTTTTACATATCTACGAGCACCACATCTTGTATCTTTTAAGTGTGTTGATGGTATCCTATCAAACATTGTTTCTTTATCGTAATCAAATGGCTCGTTAAATAAATGGTTATATTTATCCTGAACAGCAAAATGCTCTCTCCATCCAGCTTCATTCCCATAATCATCAACAACACGAGGCTCGTCACCAACTAGTTCGTCATTATCTTTTAAATTAGCAGAATAAGGTTCCTTTAAATACCAATTTTGAAATGGTTGTCCTTTTGATTCTTTCAGAACCCTTTTCACAGACTCCATTACAATCTGTTTAAGTTGTGATTCGTTGATTCTAATTACTTGTTTCTTGTTCATTTATCTAACTTTTTCTTTATAAATAGTCAGCAAAATGAAAAAGAAACCGAATATTTGCCTATCTTTGTGCCATCATGTATATAGTTCCCCCCAAAAAAAAAAAAACGCCCCTCGTTTCTTGAGAGGCGTTTGAAAGTAGTGTAACTTATTGAATTTAAGTCCATTCCATACCTTCTGGTGTGAGCACTGAAGTGAAGTTAATCCATTCGAGCGCTTGGATTGGCTTGATGTGGTAAGTCACGTTCAGTCCGAGTTGATCCCTTGTCTCTGCGCTGTCGTCGATTTCAATCTTGTAGTCGGTGATACCACGTCCAGTCTTCACGTCATCCAAAACCTTCGAAACGGCGCTTCTAACAGTCTGGCTCATAGTCAAGTCGTTCGGATCGAAAATCAAGCCGATACATGCGTTCTGCAACATAGTGCGTATACGGAGCAAGAGGCGTCTCTTTGAAATCCTGTTGAGGAGGTTGTCGTCAATCTGGAGGTTTTTGTCACCCCAAATCTTGTTACCTTCCTCGGCGAACGAATTGACAAAATTGATTCTGCCGTCGTACAGAGTGTCTTGTTCGTTGAGTGTGAGTTTCTTCCTAGGACTTGCGTTATCCGGAATATTACCCCTGTTCCAACCTGCGTTTGCGTACCAGCTGAATTTGACATTATCGGTGTAGGCAATGCTTCTCACGACGTCCCTTGTCAAAGGCAGGTAGACGTATTGGTAGTTGTCGGCATCGTAGTACTTAACCCAAGGATAGTATGTGCAGCAGTGGTTGCTGTCGATATCCGAATCCTCAAGGTTGTACACGGCGTCTTGTGCTGTATACATTTCGTCAACCGAATCGCCAGCACCTGAAGGTTTGTCTGGTGTTGTAATGACGTAAATCAAGTCGCCTCTTTCTTCCTCGACGATATCAATAATATCCTCAACCAAGTCCTTATTGTTCACGTAGTCAATACCAGGTGTAGCAAGAACATTCACTGTAACTGACTTAGGATTACCCAAAAGTTTAGCACCGCCAAGATAAGCATAGTAGTCGGAATTGATGATAGTCGTTCTTTCAAAACCGAGGGCTTCTGGTGTCGGATACACGCTAAACGTTGAACCGTAGCCTGATTTATTGTCAATTGCACCCTTATATTCTTTGTATTGGTATTCGTTGCTGTTGCTTCTAGTGGTTCTGTAATAATCCCATCCATCCCAGCCGCCGTACATGCAAACGGTAAACTTACGATAAACTTTGTCCTCGTAAATCGTGTCAATCATAGTGGCTTCATCACCAATTCTAGGTTCAATTCTTCTTACGGAGTTTGTAGCTGTGTTGTTTTTATTCACTGTAACCCAACTATACCCAGTGACACCGTCAACCGAAACAATCTGTTTGATTTCGTCAGCCGTACCTTGATTAATAATAATTTCACCGTTTGAATTTGGTGTACCGTTCAAAATTCTTGCGTCAAGATGGAAACACGGTGTTAAACCATTGGGATTTCCATCATAAGCCTCAACGCCCTTGTATTTGAATACGTCTTCATCAATACCAACCAAATCTGAAACGCCGAAATATTGTTTTTTTGGTTTGATATCCTCGTCAATTGTGGTGTTAAACCTGAAATAAGGCGCTTTTGGCGTTGCGGTGACTGTAGTCAAACCGTAACCGCTATAATCTCTAATCGGATAGCCTAAGAAACCAGCGGGTATTGAATTCTTGACTTCGTCGCTTTCAATAACTTCAACCGTGACATATCTTGACTTTGAATTATACATACCGTCTGTTGAACCTATCTTCAAAGCAATATAGTTAGGTGAACCAGGAACCAAGTCACAAGACAAGAATTTCTCATAAGGATTGGTATACAAATCACTGTCATAGAAATCACGAATAACAACATCGAACTTACCAGTCGAAGGGTCTATGTTTTCAATAGAAACTTTGAACTCCGTGTTGGAATTCGAACCATCCGAGATTGAGTGGAAACGGAAAAGTTTGTTAAGTTCAACATTATTTGCAGAACCTTTCATTTCAGAAACAATCCAAGGAGAAACAGCCCAACGATATTGTTCTTTATAGTTGTTGAAATCAAGGGTAATAGGTTTAATGTCTGAAGTTGGTGTTTCTTCACCATCGCTAACACTTACATAAAACGAATCTTCCGAAACAACACGCACACAATTTGTAAATTTATTATTCTGAATGTCCGTTGAAGGGTTATAATCGGATATATGCTCGTATGTGACTGTGCTTTCGACAGTTTGTCCGATTGTCCCGTAAAAATAGACGCGTTTTCCAGTTGTTGAATCAATTTGAGAATAAACTGTGTAAATATAGCCATTTTCACCGTTTTCAAATTCTCCCCATCCGCTACCAGAATCTTTTTTGACTTTAATCGGTGTTTCACCGTCAACAGAAGACGAAGTGCTATAAAGATAGCGTCTGCCGAGCATATCTCTTGACGGCAACGGATCAGTAAGAATGTCATAAACCTCTTCATGTGAAGGTACAATATTGATGTTTTCGTATTTGACGATATCTTGCTTGATACCAATAATTTCACCTTCGTTCACAAGTTGTCTTAAAGCAACATCATAAAGTTCTTCAACATAAACTTCAGCATCACCTTTCTCAGGATCACCACCAATCACGTTATAAATGTAATTCTTGTCAGCAGGGTTGAGTGTCACTGAATAATAAGCGTAATCAGGCGTTTGACTGGTAACATTCTCATTATTCAGTTTAACTTTGATAGTGAAAGTTCCATAATTAAGAGCGTTAGATGTGAAATACCCATTCTCACTACCAATATCTGTAGCTGTATATCCGGGAGTACATTCTTGTCCAAGATTCAGGGTTTTCGAAGGCTCCAAATTGATGTCAGCAGCATAATAGTGAATGCCGTCATATTCGTATTTAGGTTCGTTACATTCATCAACTTCACCTGTAGGAGAGGCTTTTTTATGTTCACCTCTTGAGCGAAGAACGATAACTGTCATATTGTCATACGAACCACCATCTTTACCTTTTGCTGTGACAACCCATGCAGGTCCAGCGTTCACACCAGACAAACCTAGAACCCTTACAACTTTTAGGTTGTGTGATTCTTCGAGATATGATTGCGCAATATACGGCAACTCATACTTTGGGTACTGACTTCCACGATATTTTTCAGTGCTTGTTCCGCCGAAATTGTAGATGAACTCACCCCAGTCGTTGATTTCGGTAGGTTCGAAGGCTCTACCTCTCAAGGTTTCACCAACAACACCCAAAGAAGTGATACCAAGAGACTTGGTGGCATAGTTCACCACAGTATCAGTGAAGTACAGTCCAGGGGACGAATGCCTTCTTGCGCTGTTGTTTTTCTTAGCCATTATTTTCTTTTGTTGTTTTTCAATTATTTCGTGTATATAAATAGTCAGCATTTTCCAATGTTGTTCTGAAAGTTTTTTGAAAAATTCTAGACATCTTATTTATAAATTCTTGAGTGAATCTTTTGACCTAATTAGAACCATCTATATACGTAAGCTTCTAACGTTGGAACTTCTTTTATATTAAAAGAAGAAGTTCCAACAACGTGCGTATGCGCGTGAGGTTAGAGATCCTTACGTATATAGTGTTATAGTTTGATGATCAGCGGGCGCACGCGCACGAGATTATTAACCTTACGTATTTAGTGTTATAGTCTGTTAACTCGCGCACGCGTGAAGAAATAGTGCGTAAATTTAGAAAATTTTATAAATTATTTTCATGTAGTCCTATCAAAAACGCTCCGAATATCTACAACCATTTCCACTCATACCCAACTTTCAACGATTTTGCACGCGTTTGAATTGTATGACAACAGTTTCAAAGTGGACGGGAAAGCGAAATCAACGGGTATAACTTTTACACAAACCTCGTCACCTTCTGATAATACTATACCAGATGTTATATCGTTTATTTCAATCCCGTTAACAGATAACCGATAACTCCTTACGTTTTCCTTCTCAACACCAAGCACAATCATTTTGTCGTCAAATTCAAATGTCGTGCTATATGAACGCTTCGGGAATGAAATAACAATATTTTCACATTTGCCAAAATCACCTTCAACCTCAACAACTGGTTTTGGAGGGTTGAAATCAAGAGAATATCCAATATTTTTCCGTTTCGGAAACTTCTCAATACGAAGCGTGTCTTTCGGTATGACGTATCCCTTTAATGTAATCGTAACTGACTGTATGAACACCTTACGATTGTCAATCGAGTATTCCGTCTGGTCAGAAACGTCGTCCAAATACAAAGGCATTTCATATCCACTCGGTTTGATATAATACTGTTTGGATTGAAACAGTTTATTAATACACAAGTTAAAATCGTTCAGTTTGGAAAAGTCGGCAGTGATGTAACTAACTGTGTATATCAAATCGACTGCTATAGGCTGTTCCATTGAAGAAACCTCATAATGTTCAGTTCCGTTATCATCCAAAACGCTGCGTATCCCAACCGTATATCTTCTGTTTCCTGGAATGTTGAACAAACCGTCTTGTCCGGAACCCTGTTTTGGGTTGTTTTCTCTCCCAACAGTTTTGAAATCCATTAGCAAGTTACCGTCCTCGTCTGTATGTCCGTATGTTTGTGAGAACTCCGAAAACCTGTGATTTGAAAAAAGCGTGTACGTTGGCACTTTCTGACCGTTAGCAACCAAGCCAATATTATTGTCAACAAATTCAAGGAAAGCGTCATCAATATCATCATATTCCACAGGGTTCGGTAAATAGAAATTATTGTCAAACGAATCCATCTGCAAAATGAAACGCTGGTGATTACCAGTGTAACCCCTTTTCAGTCTTAACTCGGTTATGTTGTCTTTCGGATATCTCGAACCTTTTCCCATAGCACTATCTCAATTTCACAAACATGATTATTATTTTCCGTTGAACTCAGTGTCACTCACGGGAGAACACTTGATTACACGCCACGCTGTCTTGTATGCCCCAATGTATAGGTTGTTTGCATTATTAACTCTACCGTCGTCGTTAACAACAAAATAAGACATCCTGTCAACGTCAATCTGAACACCGATGTAGTCACCGCGCCGTATGTCACAGTCATACTTCTCAAGTATCTTGGTTAAAACGTACACATTCAAGTTACCCGACAACTGATAAACACCGTTACTTGTTTTCGTGTCGTACGATTTCAACTGCGAACCTTCAATCTCAAACATACACGGAACTTCAATTGGAGGCATGAAACGTATCCCTTGAGACGCACTCTTATACAAAGCGTCAGTCTGTGTGTTCTTCCTGTCCACCCTATAAAGCACCACTGTCTGATTCAAGTCTTCCTCAATATAACCCATGACAATATCCGTCTCGAACTGAAAGTCAGTGTCAGAGTAGAACATGTTATTCCTGTTTATCGGGGTTTTTGTGTTGTTAGCCATTAATTTGTGTGACGATTTCAACATAAATAGACTCAATTTACTTTTCCAAACAGATAACAAAATTTCATAACGACGCGTTTTTAACACCGTATAGGCGTTTTTATGCGGTAAGTTGATAATTTACTCGTTTTTAAGGTTAGGACGCGTCTGAGAGTATTTTTTGTATTTCTACGGACAAAATTCAGAGTGCAAACATAATCATGAAACACATATAACACCAACACAAGAAATTTTGGTATCACATAAAAAAAGTCACTAAAAAAACGGCGTTCGCATTGAAAAATGTAGTACGTTTCCGTCGTTATGAGCAAAAACAAAGTAAAACGAGCATATGAGATACTTGACACTTACGATGTCAAAAACGCCCCGAATCCCTATGTCAAGATGATAAAACGTCAGTACGACATGGGAGGAAAGGTACTTAACGAATTTGAGGTGGATTATATTATAAACAACCACGACTACGAGCCGAAGAATATGAACCGTGTCGTCAAGATAACGAAGGAACTTGGTGAAAAACTGTTCAATAAACATAACCTTGAGTTTATTCCTGAAAAAATCCGTATCGGAAGGGTTATTGGTGAGATGGGTGATAGCCTACACTGTTACATACAGTACCGACAAAGTGTGCCACCGTTTCTTGCATTTATTAGCCGTAGGGGAATCCTTGATTCGGTTGAGAAGGTAGACTGGAAGAACTTCGAAGTGGATTTCGATCCGTTTGACGAGAAACTTTCAAAACTCAACCCACCTAGGAAGCTTAAGCAACACCAGAAAGAGGCTGTGAAATTCCTGTGTGCAAATAAGAAAGCAATCCTTGCCGACGGAATGGGACTGGGTAAAACAACGTCTTCACTTGTGGCTTCTTTGGCGGCATGCCAAAACGATGATGATAAGATTCTTGTCATCACAACCGCTTCATTAAAAACGAATTGGAAACGCGAGGCACTAATGTACCTACCGGAAGAACAGGTTTCGGTTATTAACGGCTCAGATTGGAAGGATTGCAAGAAGGTTACAATAATCAACTACGATATCGCACAGCGTTTTTATACAGTAGCAGAAGAGCCTGTTTATGAGGAAGTTGAGGTTAAGGATAACTTGGGCAATGTTATTGACAAATTAAAGAAACCTGTTATGGTGAAGAACAAGAGCACTGGGCGTATGGAACCGAAAATGAAGAAATCCCGTAACAAGGAGGAAATTGCGGAAGCACTGAAAAACAGTCCATTGTTCCTTAATAAATTCAAGTGCGTTATAATCGATGAAGCACACAAATTATCGAATAACAAGTCTATCAGGTACAAGACTATAAACGACTTTCTCAAAAAATCAAAACCCGATTATATCTATCTATTGACAGGAACGCCTTTAACAAATCGCCCAGACAGTTTCTACCATGTGTTAAATTTAATTAACGCTGAAGTGTGCAGAGATTATAATTATTTCATGACACGCTTCTGCTCAATGCGTGAAATACATAAACGAGACGGTTCTATAATAAAAATCATGGGTGAACCAGCGCATCTTGACGAGCTTCGAGAAAAGGTAAAGGATGTCTATATCAGAAGGCTTGCGAGTGAGATTGGTGATATGGTTGACAAGACGGTTGAAACAGTATACTACGACTTGACACCAGATGAGCGTACGGAGTACAACAAACTATGGGACATGTACTTGCGTGGTTTGGAAGGGGAAGACGTTTCGGTTGGCGACGAATATGATGACTATTTCATTGAAGACGACACCAAAACAAAAGCCGACGAAAAGGAAAAGTATCGCCAACTTATTGAATGCGGTTTGGTTAGACAGTTTCTTGCTCGATGTATGGTTCCACGGACAATTGAATTTGTTGACTCTCTGATTGAAGACGGGGAAAAAGTGCTTATCATGACGTGTTACACCAAGGAATTGGAGGCGTTTAAGAAGTACTATGGGGACAAGTGCGTCACATACAAGGGTGGGATGACAACAAAACAGAAGGATGCGGCACAAGAGGCGTTTTTGAATGATCCGAAAAAAATGGTGTTCGTTGGTAACATTGAAGCAAGTTCGGTTGGCTTGTCATTGCAAAGTGCTCGTTATGTGGTATTTAGTTCATTCAGTTTCGTTGATGCGGTTAACCGCCAAGCCGAAGATAGAGTTTTCCGACTTACGCAGGATAGGAATTGTAGAATCGTGTACGAGGTTTTCAATGATAGTGTGGCTTTGGATATGTTGGAGAAAGTTTTACTCAAGGGGAGAATATCAGATGAAATAATCAAGTCTGAAAAAGAAAAGAAATAAGGCAATTATAAACTCTTTGACACTAACACAAGGAAAGCGTCCCAATCGGAACGCTTTCAGCGTATGTTTGAAACTTCAATCGGTTTGGTTAAACCGAATAGGGTGTTTGTGCTGTGCAGAGCGGCTTAAATACCCATATCCATAAGCTCACGGTTTGCACTTCCTTTATGATGTAAAAGACGAGAATCTGCTTGCTTTCCGTATTTTGCAGCCTCTTTTTGGCGTTTCCATTGTTTATCTAATTTCTGTTTTAGTAATGTGAATGGGTTATCTTCGTCTACATCAACATCCTGTACATATTGTTTTGCTTTTTTACGATAATCTTGAGTAAAATCAACGGAACTATCTTTAGGATGTCTAATTTCATATTCTTTTTCGAGAATCGAAAATCTAGTAGATATGGCGTTGTAAATTTTAGTCCACGCATATTTGTCATAACCATATGAAGCTTCTAAGTCAGAAAACCAACCCATACCACTGTCGCCAAATTCACATATTTCAGAATCGTAATCGCCATTTATAATTTGAGAACAAAAATTATCTATGTGATTGTATTTGTTTTCTCTCAACACTTTTTTCACGGATTCATTGACGATTTGTCTGAGTTGGTTTTCGTTTATTCTAATTATTTGCTTCATTTCTCTAAGTATTTCTATATAAATAGTAGCGAGTTTGAAAAACGTGACGTATCTTTGCGATGGCTGATAGTAATAACCACCAATTAGGAAATAATTGTATATTATTGTCATAAATAATTTGTTTTTTTGAAAGAATTTGTATATAATTGGAACATCAAATTTCTAAAAACGCATACTATGACACAAAGAGACGAAGAAATACTGAAAGCCTCAATCGAATTTCATGAAGAGGAATACAAATGCGACGGCATATCATACCATTTTATTGAAGGTGCAAAATGGGCTGATGAGCATCCGAAGAATGGGTTCGTTAGTGTTGACACAGTTTATAGGTATCTTGTTGAAAGGTGTTTCTTTACTGAAGCAGAAGCAAAAGAAGTGTTCGAAGGGCTGAAGGAGCCAGATTATAATAAAATTGCTATGTACGATGGCGAAAAGTTACCGTTTCCAAGGGTGAATGAATTTGAAGTAGGTGCAAGTTATAGACATTAATGAAACGCGACACGTTCTACGACGTCATCTACCTTAAAGAAGTCTTAAACGGTTTCGCACTCGACCCGATTCCGATGCTATGTCGTGTGGACTACCAAACGGCTCTCGAAAAGAAAACGGAGTTGGATATGGTGTACAATCCTGATTATATTGTTATATGGAAAAATGTGGAAAAGTCTGTTATCGAACGAAATTAGATGCAATGCTTGCTCTTGCAAGTTGTCTTTCAAGACATAACAAAAAACGACTGGAGACACGCTATTATTGGTGCTCGGATTGTGGAGCGTTTCATTTGACGAAAACAAAAAAAAAAAATAGATTAAAATGACTGGAAAAGATGTGTTAACACTTTTATTGTGTTCTTTTGGATATGACAGGAATATTAACATTGAAGTAACCAATCTTGGATATTCAGAACCTTGTTATGATATTCATGCAGAAAACAAAGAAGGTGATGTTTACGAACAAGTCGATAGCGAAGGACTTATGTTCCATATATACGAAATAATTTCATATATGACGGAATATAACAGGTATATTAACGGGCCTTCTGAAGAAACAAGAAACTTTGATTTGAAAAACCTACATTTTGAAAGTAAATGGTGGGGCGTTGCACCAAAACATATACTTAATTCAGAAACAAGGGAAAAAATTATAAAAGAAGAAGACGAAAGGGATGAAAGAATAAAAAAAGAAATTGAAAGAATGAAACCTTTCGATAAATGGTGCGAAGAACATAACCCATGTAATTCTTGTACAGAAAAAGTTCCTTTGGTTTCGCTTCGGTCAGGGTGGCATCACGATTGCGAAATATGCTACACGGGAAGATGTCCGAAACTTAGACATTTTTTAGATGTAGAATATAAAGAAGAACTTAAAAAATACAAAAATGATGTTAAATAGAGTCTGGTGCATGCCCAACAGCCGCACCTTCAGTATAAAGCCTATCAACGAATTGATACACCGTTATCTCAATGGAGGCGTGGTTGTTGATCCGTTTGCAAACGACAGCAAACTTGGAACGGTAACGAATGACATAGATCCGTCCTGTGATACGACGTTTCATATTGAGGCAACTGAGTTCCTGAAACAACTTGACTCTGAATGTGCGGATGTCGTTTTGTATGACCCGCCGTATAGTCCACGTCAAGTTTCGGAGTGTTATAAAAAATTCAACATGACGGTAGACATGAAGACTACGCAAGCGTCTTATTGGGCAAACCAGAAGAAAGAGATTGCCCGTATCCTCAAGCCTGGTGGAATTTGTATAACATGTGCTTGGAATTCGAACGGTATCGGAAAACAATACGGTTTCGAAATCATCGAGGTGCTTATTGTGGCGCACGGAGGTTGGCACAATGACACGATTGTAACAGTTGAAAGAAAATTATAAGAAAACATGAAAATCAGTCAAATTGAGAAAATAATATCGCTATATGGCAATAACGCGTGCGTTGAAACAATGTCGTTAATGACAGGTTGCACCAATCAGCAATGTGAAGATGTTGTCGACGTTTATGATTATATGGAACGAAAAATTTACAATATTAAAGATTGTTATGAAACCAAATTAGTTCAAAAAGACACCGAGATTTCCGAGCTCAAGAAAGAGTTGGCTGACTTTTACGAGGCTGTAGCCAAACGCTTCGTTTACGGCGAGGATATTAGCAAACCAATGGTTACTTGTTCAGAACCAGAGCTTAAATTTCCAATTTCACCCTTTAAAGACGACAGAGAATAATTTATAAAAATAGAAATTATGCATAAATTTGAATGTGGAGACATTATATGTCGAAAAGTAATACCAAATGATGAAATATATGGTGTTATCAGATGTGAAGAAAGTGGGTATTATGTTGAAGTATACTTTGAAAGACTAAACGAAAAAATTGATAGTAATTTTGAAGGCGTTTTTATGATTATACCTTACACTTACGAAGATATGTATGAACTTAAAGATAAACCAGATTTAGATACCATAGAAAAATGCGGAATAGAAAAAAGTGTAGTTTATGGTTTAACAGAAGAAAAAATTATTGATATAATTTCAATGTATGAAAAAGGATATACAAGTCAACGAATAGAACAAGAAACAATTTGCGGGTTATCTGATGTCGAGGCAGTTATCAAGACTTTCAATGTTATAAATCGAAACACACAAGCAACAAATGAAATATATATATGTGAAAATGAAACTCTTGTTAAAGAATTAAACGAACTGTATCGTAAAATTGCGTTAAAACTATTGGAAAAATGAGTATGTATGATTGGGCAGAGAATGAGTGTAGACTCGCCTGCAAAAAAGAGAACTCTGACTATAACTTCGACAGCGACGACTTCGACTACGGTTGCAGCTGCTACAAGTCCGCACTGAAAGCATACAAGTCCCTGTTGGAGGACGAGCACAGCGGAACGTCTTGGAGTTTCACGAAGCGTATCCTAGAAAGGCTTATGGATAATCAAGTGTTAACGCCGATTACAGACGCCGACTTCTTCAAAAGCGCTGACGGTAGAACAGTGTATCCTTTGGAACCTGACGAATACCTCAAAAAACGCGGACTGAAATCAGAGTTACAATGTCCAAGGATGAGCAGCCTCTTCAGGACTGAAACACTCGACGGACAGGTAAGCTACCACGACATAGACAGATACTACTATGTGGATATCGAAAATCCGTCTGACACATACGGTACCTCAGCCGACTTTCTAGACAAAATGTTCCCGATAACAATGCCGTACAAACCGGAGAAAGGAAAATACGTGATATATGCCCAGACATTTCTTTCTGACGCCAAGAACGGTGACTTCGACACAAGGGGAATTATTTACATGGAGACGCCAAACGGTGAAAGATTCGACATTGGCATTTACCTGACTGAGAAGGACGGTAAGATGACTGAAATTACCAAGGAGGAATACAACAGACTGCTGGAACGCCGTGTGGATAGACTGAACAAAAAAGTTGCCGGACGTATCCTGTGGACACTCCTGTCCAATTCGGCATCTGATGATGAAATCGAACGCAGAGAAAGAGTCTACAACGGACTCTCACTGACGATGCGCAACGGATTCGTTGAGCGTCTGGAGGAGATGTGCAAGTTCTTCGAGAACCCTGAACACTACCAATACAATACGTTCGGAATGGTACAGGCGCTCTGTAAAAACGACACCGAATATTTTAAAGATACACCTGAACTGGTGGAAATCGCAAACTACCTTCAAACAATCTTAAAAGTTATAGAATAAGACGTTGTGGATAAACGGGTGTTTAGACAGAAAAATTCGCATAGAACTACACAAAATTTTGAAAGAAGAAACAGAAGAATGATAAATTTCAAAGAACTACTCGAAAAGTTTCTGTCAAACGGTTTGGATAACCTTGGCGAGAAAATGAGATGGGATTACGACGACGCGGTTAACGCTCCGGGTAACGAACCGTTTTCTGAGGAAGTCGAAGAGGTGATTGACGACTTGTACAAAAAAATCTCGAACTACGACTACGACAAGATAGTACATGAAAACGAACATCCATTTCTTGAGTGTAAAAAAGAACTTTCCGAAAAACTCGGTTTCGATTCGATAACCGTATGTCCGTACAAGGATTTTGAGTCTGAGCCTTTTGACTCAAATTACATCTATACTAACACTGAACACGGTGGAAAAAGTATGATTATTGACATATATGACGTGGTTAATCCTTTGTTTCATAAGGAAAACAATCGAAGGAAAATTGAGCAAGAATTCATGAATTTTCTAAGAGATGCTCAGTGGGCTATAGACGGCGTGTATGAAGAGGAAATGCAGAAAATGAAAGATAAACATTTTTAATTTTTTGAACGATGATGAAGTTAATGTTCAATGAAAAATTTGGACTCACAGACGCCGTTCTGAATGGAACCAAAACGATGACACGGCGTATAATTCCACATAAAATACTGGACAAATGCGTTGTATCCGGAGAGGCTATGTTACACGCGCCGTTTCAAGAAGGTGAAATTGTTGCGATTGCCCAATCGTATTCCGACGTTTTGGAAACTATGATAAAAAGACATGGTGGTTATGGTGAAGAGCAGAATGAGTTTTACGAAAAATGGAACAATACACCGCCTTGGCAAAACAAGATGTTTGTACGTGCTGATTTAATGCCACATCATATCCGTATTACAGACATTAAGGTTGAACGTCTTAAAGAAATAAGTGATGCAGACTGTTTGAGAGAAGGGGTTTTACAGAGACATATAAAACCATTCAATACAACCGAGACAATGTTTCAAGTTCCGCACACTACAATTTACAAAAACACTCCACGAGAGGCATTTGCCACTCTAATAGACAAAGTCGGAAAGAAAGGTGACTGGGACAAAAATCCTTGGGTGTATGTATACGAATTCGAACTTGTGGATTGAACAAATAATTATTTCAGATAAGACCACACAGAAATGACAAAATACAAAGTTGTTAGATATAAAGATTTTGGAAATTGGTTTGTTTTTGAACGATATTTGTTATTCTTTTGGAGACAAGTCAATTATTTTAAAAATTTTGAAAGTGCCGCTGATTATGCTTTGACACATAATAATAATGATTATTTTACAGTTGAAGTTGGAAAAGAGAATATTCCAAAACCGTTGCAAAAACGGATTAGTAAAAATAATATGTGTAAACATGATTGAGACTATTGATTTTTCAGAAAACGTCGTTCAACCAGAAATCGACGATGATTCAAAGCAACCCAGACTGATTTACGTCCTCAAGGTTGGCACGACACAAGACGGTTTGAATGTGTATAGATTTCTGTACTCAGAGGATATCGACAGCGTTTGGATGGAGCAATGGTCAGAGAAGCCAGCGTGCAATTGCCGTTTTTTGGAGCCAGAACCGTCCATGTACCAGTATGTTAAGGAAATACGTACAGATATAGATTTTATATTAGCAACTCAAGATTGCTGTCACAGTTTTCAGGACTGTACGGACAACCTAATTTGTATCATGGGTGAAGACATTGATTCATATGTTGAGTACCCCGAACCGTTTCGTATAGTACTACATTTCGGCGACACAATGAAAGAAGTTGACAAAACACTGGCACAACGAGATATTGTTTCAACTTTTGTGCGATAGAAAATTGAAAAATTCCTAAAAATTGTTGTTCGTATCGAAAAATGTAGTACGTTTCCGTTGTCATGGAAGCTTTTGAAGAAATCAAGGATATTGTTGAAACGGTTCTAGGTGAACCGAAACGTTCGTATGCCGGCAGCGGTGGTTGGTATGAGTACAATTGCCCTAGTTGTGCTGACGAGAACTGTGGAATGCCAGACGACAAGTATAATCTCGCGCTCAACTATGAACACGGTGCGTTTTGTCATTGTTGGCGATGTGGTTGGAGTGGGAAGATTTCAAGGCTTCTGAAATATTACGGGAACAGAGATTTACTTTCAAGGTATCTTGCTTGTGTCAAGGATATCATGGAGAGTAGGTATTATGAAATTGAAAACGGAAACATTCAAATCGAAGACACGTCGGTTTTGACTGAAGGGTTGAAATTGCCAGAGTATGCACTTTCATTATATGACGGAACCGAAAACGCTCAACAAGCCCTAACGTATCTATATAACAGAGGCGTTACCGATGAAATAATAAAGAGATTTGGAATCATGTACGTTCCTAAATACGTACCGTCTTATGAGGAATACGGATATCATGGCATGGTTGTCATACCGTCATACGATCAGTTTGGAAACCTGAATTATTTCACGTGCAGGGATTATACGGGTATTCCGAAAGGAAAAGGAACCGACAGGAAAAACCCGGATATTCCGAAGAAGGAGTTCGTTTTCAACGAAGGGATGATAAATTGGTATGAACCAGTTGTGCTGGTTGAAGGGCCTTTTGATCATATTGTAACACCTAACTCAATACCTTTGTTGGGAAGTACACTTTCAGACGATTGTGAGGTTTACAAGAAAGTTACGGAACTATGTCATGAAAAGGTTATTGTAATGCTTGACGACGACGCTTATTCGAAGGCGTTGAAAATATACAGGTTACTGGATGGGAGCCGTTTGAATGGGATGGTGCGAATTGCAAGGTGTCCACAGGGTTACGATCCGTCTGACATTTATCGCGATTTCGGACGGAAAGGAATACTGAACCTTATAAACAGTGCTGAAAAATTGGATGACTACACATTATTGATGCAGGAATGAGAACAAATGTTGAAATCGAAAACAAACTATATAATGACATTGTGTTATATTGTGAAGTAAACGGCATCGAACCGGCCAAGTACATCGAAAAAGCGCTCCGTGAACGGCTTGCCACGGACAAATACGGCGACTTGAACGAGAGGCTTGCAAAAAACACACAACACGAAATCGATTATGTAGCACCAGAGACAGAAAGTCATATAGTATCACATGAAACAGAATTGGTAACAGTGGAACCACCTGTTGTAAAGGCTGCTGAAAAAAATGACGAGAAACAAATAGAAACGGTGCCAGAGATATCGGAAGCGTCTGGGGTAGAGGAGAACACAAATAAGAAGAAAAGAACATTAAATTCAAAATGATAAGGGAATTTGATAATTCTAAAAATCCAAAATATAAAGAAGGAGAGTATATTTTATTCAAAAGTAGACAGCCGCTTTTGCATATAAATCGTATGTTTGGTAATACGAAGGAATCTGACATAAAAGAAGCTGAATATAAGGGTGCTATAAAAGATATCCTTCAAACGTCATTTTGTATTGATTATACAGTTATAACGGTATTTCCTGTTGAGGGTTTTATTTGCAGTGTATTAGAAGAAAAAATATTACAAACAATTTCATTTGAAGAAATTGAACAGGAAATTGAATCAAGGAAAAAGAAATACGCAAAAATGGTTGACACCTACGAAAAAACTTTCGAAATATTTTCATGAAGTACCAAACAAATATTTAACACAATTCATTATAAATTCAAAAGAAATGATTAAATACATAGAATTACGTACACCAGAAGATGTGGACAAAAAGTTGAACCAATTTAAAGAAAACGGTTGGGATTTAGGGCACAACTTCGTGCAAATAACTTATGTTCCTGAGATTGGTTTCTATATGTGGTACGATGAAAAACTTGAATTGAATTAACATGGTTGAAGGAATAAAGCCCACTGACAAGATTGTTGTCGAGTTACACATGCCGCAAATGGACAACAACGAGGAAAAGAAAGCGGCATTAAGGAAAAAGGTTTCCGAAAAATACGGCGTGCCACTCAGAAACGTCACGATAGATTTCAAACCGATAAGTGTAGTTAAGGACGGAAAGGAAGTCTCTCTGGCGTCTGAAGTCATTGACAATATACAAGATCCACAGTTTCAGGTGCGTTTATTTAAGGAATATATTGACGAGCGCAAGATTGATGTCGATTTCGAAGCAGTCAAGCGTATCGACGAAATGGTTAACGCCCACGTTGATTTCAACCAGTACACAAAATTCAAGAGATACAGGTTCAAATACGTCAAGTGGGATAATTACCTGTCGTATGGTAAGGACAACTTTTTCGATTTTACCAAATTACATGGACTTGTTCTTCTCAACAGTGTACCAGGAAACCAAGGTGGAAAAACGACGTTCGCTATTAACCTTCTCAGATTTGCACTTTTCGGTAAAGCCGAGAAGTCCCCTAATTTGAATGACGTTTTCAACCGTTTCAGTAAAGAGGAGACTGAAGTCAAGGTTGAGGCTTGTATCGAAATTGACGGTGTTGACTATATCATACGCCGTACCATCACGCGCCCAGCTTTGAAAAAACGAACAGCGAAAAGCAAGCCCAAACAAACAGTCGAGTATTTCAAGTTGGTTAATGGTGAGTATGATTTGATTGAGAATTGTGAAGGCGAAAGCGCTCAACAAACAAACAACATTATAATGGAGACGGTTGGAAGCCCTGACGATTTTGATTTGGTTATTTCCGCAACAAAAAAGACAGTGGACTCATTATTCGACAAGGGGCAGACGGAAAAGGGAAGACTGTTTTCAAGATGGCTTGGATTGCTTTCTCTGGAAGACAAGGAAAACGTCGCGAAAGACATTTGGAAAAAACAGATTTCACCGACATTGCTCTGCAACAAATACGACAGGGCGACACTTGCGTCTGAAATAACCGACTACGAGACTTGCAACAAGGAAAACGAGGACGAAATCAAGAAACTCGAAGCCGAGTTATCTGGTATTGAAAAGGAGATTGACACTCTCGGGAAGGAAAAGGAAGACGTTTTGAAAAGTCGGAAGGAAATCAATTCTGAACTTGAAAAACTTGACGTTACAACGATTGAGAACCGTTTGTCTATGAAACAGAACGAACTGGAAATCAAACGCGGGCAACTCACAGCGAAGAAAGAGGAATACGCCAAAGTAAAAGACGCTGTTTTTTCCGTAGAGGACTATGAGAAACTGAAAACAGAAATCAAGGAGAAAGGTGAGAAGAAACACTCAATCGAGATTAAGAACGCGGAACTCAAGAGCAAAATTGCTGGATTGAGAAATGAAAACAAACGCATTCAAGAGTTAATAGATGGAAGGGTTTGTCCCACTTGCGGACAACAAATTGACGAAACAGCACAAACGGACAGCATTGCCAAAAACGAACTTGAAATAAACCGTCTAATCACAAACGGCACTACGAATAAGCAGCGTATCGATAAGATTGCTGCTGAAATTGGTGAACTTGAAGAAAAACAAGGAATTATGGAGTTCGACAGGGAACGCGTCAATGAAAGACAGCGTCTGGAACCTACCATGATTGCTATAAAAGCAAACATTGACACTATCAAACTTGAAATCGAAAAACTTGAAGGACAACGAAAAGAAATCGAAAACAACCGGGACAATATAAAATACAACAACGAAATTGATAATAAAATTCGTTTGATTGGTGTGAACATTGTTGAAAAAACACGTGTTAAAGACGACAAAATACGTCTTATCCAGTCTTGCAAAAATAATATTGAATACAATTCACTCAAAATCAACGAGCGAAATGAAACAATCAAAAAACTGACTGATGAAGAGAAAATTGTTAAAGAATGGCAAGTGTATCAGGAATTGGTTGGAAAGAACGGCGTTGTCAAAATTGTTCTGAAACAAGCATTACCAATACTTAACAACGAAATTAAACGTACTCTAGACGGATTGTGCGACTTCGACGTTGTGCTTGATATAGACGACAAGAACGACGTATGTATCAACCTTGTATGTGACGGCGTTGAAATGCCAATAGAAAAAGGTGCATCTGGGTTCGAAGCGACGTTTGGTGGAATCGCTGTCAGAAACGCTCTGGCAACAATAAGCAGTCTGTCTCGCCCGAACTACCTCACACTTGACGAGGTTGATAGCACAATCAATCCAGAGAATTTTGACAATCTATATGAACTGTATAACAGGATTCTAACTAACTACGACTTTGTTTTTCATATCGTCCACACAGACAACGATGATATTATATCAAAACACAACCAAGTCGTTACAGTTGTAAAACAAAACCACATATCGAAAATCGATTTCTGACGTGGAAAAATTAGAACGCCCCTCCAGAAAAATGGAGAGGCGTTTTTTATTTGGAACCGTCTTCTATTTACGTTAGTTTGTTTCCACTTCCCAACCTTCTGGAATACCAGAGTCTCCAGTAAGCTCCCATGTGGCTTCGCTGTTCTTTGTCAACTACCGCTGAACTAAAGATTCAGCGGCTTGCGAGGCTCGGAAACCTTACGTTTCGGAGACTTACAACGCTTTCGGGCGGTTGACAACGCCCTGCCCGTCAGGAACTTAA
>Ga0310691_10000961_pt1 | contig 48146 bp, 29 predicted proteins | sample 176DNAGHGlowgp2_FD_203887 | JGI IMG/M metagenome (GOLD analysis project Ga0310691, IMG submission 203887) | Sheep rumen microbial communities from Palmerston North, Manawatu-Wanganui, New Zealand - 1766 DNA GHGlow gp2 (v2) (version 2) | ecosystem: Host-associated > Mammals > Digestive system >... | reverse complement strand
CTGTTGGGCAGGGCGTTGCCCACGTAGGCAAAGTCCTGATGGCGGTTGCCGCCCACCATCTGGTGATACGGCTCGCCGTTGAGCCAGAAGCCGTCTCGCCCACGGAACTCCGCCTTGCGGATGCCCATGCGCACCATGCCGCCGTCCACGCAGCGGCGGCCGTCCATGAGCCGCAGCTCTACATGATATAAATAAGGCGTCTCTGGCGACCACAGCTGTGGGGCCTTCAGCACTGAGTGCAGCTGGAAGAGGGTAGGGCTGCCCACTGTCTTCGTCTGCTTGACGGTCTTCACGGTCTTGCCGTCGGCATCCTTGATGGTGGCTGTCAGGGTGAGCGACTTGCGGGCAGGATGGCTGTCGGCCGCTCCCACCTCTACATCTATATATACATCGGCGCTCTTGTGGCTGATGTCGTCAAAGTGGAGGAAGACGCCACCGCCCGCTACTTGCTGTCGCTCCAAGGGGTCGGTGATGTGCAGTGGCGAGCGGCCGATGAGCCACACGTCGCGGTACATGCCGCCGTGGTAGGCAAAGTCGAGCTGCGACTGCTTCTTGCCCGGTGGGTAGTCCTTGTCGTCGCTGTTGTCGGCACGCACGGCGATGACACAGCTGTCGCCAGCCTTGACGCCAGCCTGGCTTAGGTCGACGATGACGGGCAGGTAGCCGCCTTCGTGGGTGGTTACGAGCTTGCCGTTGACCCACACCTGCTGCTTGCCCATGATGGCCTCGAAGTGAACGATGAGCTCTTTGTCGGCCATGTCCTGAGGCACGGTGAAGGTCTTGCGATACCAGCACACACCCTGGTAGTTGCGGCCGCCACTGGCTTCGGCAGGCTCCAAGGCCACGGCGTGGGGGGCACACACCACCTCCCAGCGGCTGTCGTCGAAGTCGGTGGATTGGGCGTTTTCAGCATCGCCGAGGCAGAAGCGCCAGCCGTCGTTGAAGTGATAGATGATGCGTCCGCTTTGCTCCAAAGGGAACAGGCCAGCCACGGACGTTTGCGCTACACTGGTGAAGAGGGAACAGTGAATAGCGAATAGTAAGAATAGTGCCAGTCTTTTCATTATTGTTATTATTTGATAGTCAAACAATGTCTAATCGTTTAATAGCCTCGTCTGTGTTTTGCTGAAATAGTCTTTGTCCGTATCGACGGCAATGACGACGCGGTCGCTCTGTCGCAGGTAGGCACCGTCGAAGGTGAATTCCACGTCCTTCTTGTTATCGTATTCTCCAATATAAACCACGGTTCCATCGGCGGGGTTCATCACCCACACGTTCTTCTTCTTACCCGTTATCTTGGTCAGGTCCAGGCGAAGGGGCTTGCCGCTGTAGTTATACACCATCAGGTAGTCGGTGCCGCGCGTGGCGATGGCGCGGTCGTAGCGGTCGCCGTTCTGTCCGGCGATGACGGTCTGGTCGTTCTTCCCCTCGGTGAAGGGAACGCTCAGCATCAGCGCCTTCAGGTATTTCATCTGCCGGTAGCCAGGGTCGTTCATGGCGTCCCACCACGCCTTGCCAGCACCGAAGGAGGCGAGCACGCCCGGGCGCATGAACTGCATGATGCTGTTGTGGCCGTAGGTGTGGCCGCAGCTGCCGGCGAATACCGACCAGTAAGCATAGCGCCGCACGTCGTAGTCCTGCCATCGCGGTGCGGTGAAATCGTGCAGTCCTTGCGGTATGTCCTCATAGCTCGGCTCACCGTCGAGGACCGGCTTCAGTGCGCCCGTCACCTCGCGTCCGGCTATCTGTTCCTGCTTGTCGCCGAAGCTCATGGCCACAAACCGCCAGTTGTCTTCCTCCGTGTTGTCGCGGATGGTGTAGTCGCCATCGCCGTTGCGCTGTCCGTAGCGGCGGTGACCACTCTGGAACATGTTGAAGTCGAGCCATTCACGGTCGTTGAACCACCAGGCCGAGGTGGTGCGCCCGCGTGGGTGGAAGGTCATCAGATGGTTCGGGTCCACCTCCTTGATGGCCCGTGCCAGGGCGTCCCAGCTGTCCATGCCCTTGTCGCCCATGATGTCGCCGCCAATCATCCAGATGATGTTTGGCTTGTCCTTGTATCGTGTCCCGATGAAATGGCCGTATCGGGCCGCTTTCTCGGGCGTCATCTTGCTAATCTGCGAGCCCCAGATACAGTCCATGGCAATGTAGATGCCCTGCGCGGCCGCCATGTCTACGATGTAGTCCAGATGGTCCCAATAGCCGTAAGTGCGGGCCTGGGTGTAAGGGGCAAAGTCGAAGGTCTCGTCGTTGGCTTGCTGACCGTAGACGTTAAAGGTGGGGATGGCGTTGAGCACCTGTATCTGCTCTACATTGTACCCCTCCTCGTGCTCACGGGCCAGAAAGAACTCCACCTCATCGCGGTTGAGCCGCTCGGGCAGGAGCCACGCGGTGTTGCCGAGCCAGAAGAAAGGCGTGCCGTTGCTGTGTACGAGATATTGGTGGTTGTCCGACACACGCAGTGCCCCGTTGTCCCATGGCTTCTGTGCTGTCGCCAGTGTGGTGATGACTGTGAGCAACACCAGGGAAATGGTGAATTTTTTCATGACAGTCTTTGTTGGTAAGTAGTTGGGCGCAAAGTTATGATTTTCTTTTGTATTAAGCAAGGAAAAAGTAGATAAAATCTTCGTACGCCATTGCTTTTTCTGAAAAAAAGCGTATATTTGCACCATGAATCACAAGACTGGCTTTCTCTCTTTCCTGCGGCGCGTCGCTGTCCCCTCCCTTCTGATGTGCTGCTCTGTTTCTTTACAGGCTGATGACCTCTTCGTACCTGAAGATGTGGTATGGACCAGCGTCAGTCGCAACAGCAGTGCGTCGATGCCCTGCGGTGGCCACGACATCGGCATGAACGTGTGGGTGGAACGGGTCGTTGCTGCCGATGGAACCGTCAGTAACGACCTGTTGTTCTACGTGCAGCAGAGCGGTTGGTTCGACGAGAACAACACGCTGCTGAAGGCGGGCCGCTGGCGCCTCCACTTTGACGGCGACCCCTTTGGCGGTACCGACTTTGAGCAGCGTCTGTGCCTGAAGGACGGCGCTGTCTACGTCAGGGGCGGCGGCATGGAGGTGCGGCTGTGGGCCGACGTGGAGGAGCCGGTCGTGTTTGTTGCGATGACATCGCAACATACGAAACGGGCCACGCTGAGCTACGAGAGCTGGCGCTACCGCGACCGCCCTGTGACGAAGGCCGAGGGACAGCAGTGCTCCTACAAATGGCTGACCCCCGCTAACCTCGTCACCTACGCCGATAGCATCGAGGCCAACGACAACCAACTCACTTTTTCGCATAAGAACAGAGCCGAGACGGTCTTCGATTTTACCGTGAAGCGTGAGCACTTGGAAAGCATCAAGGACTCGCTCTACAACCCCATCGGCTCGTTATTGATGAAAGGCACGATGTATGCGCCAGGCTTCCACTACACTGGAACTGCCAAAGGAGCATATGCAGGCACTGATTATCAAGCATGGAACTATTCATGTGACGACCTGCGCTCTTCCGCTGTAATCATTGACTTGCGCTATCTGAACCATCAGCTCTATGAGGTGGATCAAGTCGATGGCTGTGGCACTGTGGCGCCATTCACTTTCTCTGACTTCAAACTCAGCGACTCGCAACGGCGTAGCGCCAACTGGTGGTACGGCTACTGGCAAATCAGTTATATCCATCTGGACACCCATGACGAGGCGGCACGGACAATGGTGCGCAACTACAACCTGATGCGCTACATGCTGGGTTGCAATGCCTACGGCCAATGGCCCACGAAGTTCAATGGCGGATTGTTCACCTTTGACCCCGTTTTCGTCGATTCCACCGCTACTTTCACGCCCGACTACCGCAAATGGGGTGGCGGCACGATGACGGCGCAGAACCAGCGACTGGTCTACTGGCCACTGGTGAAGAGCGGCGACTGGGACGTGCTGATGCCACAGTTGGACACCTATCTACGCATGTTACCCAACGCCCAGTTGTGGAGCCGTCATCACTGGGGCCACGACGGTGCCTGCTTCAGTGAGCAGATAGAGAACAGCGGCCTGCCCAACCCCGCCGAGTACGGCAAACACAAGCAGGGCGACGACCTGGGCGTGGAGAAGAACAAATGGCTGGAGTATGAATGGGACACGGCCTTGGAGTTTGCCAAGATGTACCTTGACATCCTGCCGTGGTATCCTGACTCAACGCTGGAGCGCTATCGTCCGCTGGTTGACGAGCCGCTGCGCTTCATCGCCCAGCACTACACGTGGGAGGCGCGCCAGCGTGGACTGAGCTGGCAGGACACTGGCGACACGCTGGTCATCTACCCTGGCTCGGGCTGCGAGACGTACAAGATGGCGCGCAACCCGGCCAGCACCGTGGCCGCACTCAGGGCCTTCGGTGCCGACCTCACACTGTTAGGCGCTGAGTGCAGCTACGTGCCCGACATCCCGCTGCACGTCATCGACGGCGACACCTGCATCGCACCTGCCGAAAGCTGGGAACGCATACAGAACGTGGAGGTGCCACAGCTCTATCCTGTCTTCCCCTGGCGCATCTACGGTGTGGGACGACCGCACCTCGACATGGCGCGCAACACGTACTTCAAGGACCCGCATGCCGTTGAGATGCGCAGTACGAAGGGCTGGAAGCAGGACAACATCTGGGCGGCCTGCTTAGGACTCACCGACGAGGCTCGCCGCCTGAACAGCGAGAAGCTGAGCGACGGACCCTACCGTTTCACCGCATTTTACGACCCTGGCTTCGACTGGGCCCCTGACCTCAACCGTGGCGGTGCGGGCATGATTGGCCTGCAAGAGATGCTGCTGCAAGAGGATGAGGACCATAACCCGGTGCTCTTTCCCGCCTGGCCGCGAGCGTGGGACTGCTCTTTCCGCCTCTACATCTCCGGCCGTCGCTGCATAGAGGCCACCCTGAAGAACGGCAACATTACTTATACCATTGACGGCGTAGACTATTCTGACGATGAATAACCCGATGAGACACCTATTGATTCTTGCCTGTCTGGCCATCAGCACAGCCAGTGCCAGACCTGTGATTACACAGACGTTGTGCAACTACCAGACAGAGGCCACGGCCATTGTCGATAGTGTCATCCGTGTGGGGTGGCAGTATTGCGACAGCGAGGGACAACCCTCGATGCAGGACAGCTATGAGCTTGTGGTGACGGAACGCATCACCGGGCGGCAGGTGTGCCACACCGGTGTGGTGCGCTCGGACCAGAGCCAGTTTGTTGAGCTGCCACAGCTGCCCTACAACCGCTATGGCTACAGCTGGCGCGTGCGTATGGCACAGGACGGTCAGTGGAGCGACTGGAGCCGTGAGCAGACTATCCGCGTGACGCCAGAGCTTGGGCTTCAGACTTCTGGCCAAAGACCGCAGACTTCGGACTTCAGACCGCAGACTTCGGACGGTGGTGAACCTCGGTGGATTGGGGCAATAACGAAGGCGGCGGCGCGGATTCCCGATGGAAGGTGGAGCAACGAGGTGTTTAAGAAAGACACGTTTCAGCTGAAGTGGAAGGACGTCGACACACTGTCGGCACGAAGCATCATCGTCCGGCGCGAGTTCGCCACGGCGAAGCCCGTGGTGGATGCCGTGGTCTACGTCTGCGGCCTGGGGCACTATGAGCTTTCCATCGATGGGCAGAAGGTGGGCGACAGCGAGTTCGCCCCCCCTGTGGAGCGAATACGCGCGTACTATATATTATAATACCTTCGACGTGACGGAACAGCTGAAGGCCACATCGGCCCACTGCCTCCATGTGCTCTTAGGCAACGGTTTCTTCAATGTGCAGCGTGGCGGTCGTTATAGCAAGCTGCAGACCAGCTTCGGTCCGCCGCAGCTCCTGTTGCGCCTTGACATCAGCTATGCCGACGGCACCATGGAGCGGGTGGTGAGCGATGCGAGCTGGCGATGGACACCGTCGCCCGTGACGTTCAACAGCATCTATGGTGGCGAGAGCTACGACGCCCGTCTGGAGCAGCCCGCCGCCCTGCGGGCCGGCTTCGACGACAGCGGCTGGCAGCCAGTGGTGCTGACCGAGGGTCCCGCAGGACGGCTGCGCCCCGAGACCTGTCAGCCGGTGAAGGTGATGGAATACTATGATGTGGTGTCCTGGAAGCCCATTCCAGCTGATTCCATCGACAGTGCGTCGAAGCAGACGCGGCGCCAGGTGGATGCCTCCGCCTTCGTCTGTGACATGGGCCAGAACTTGGCGGGCTTTCCTGAGATAACGGTCAGTGGCAAGCCTGGGCAGAAGGTGACGCTCATCGTCAGCGAGCGGCTCACCCCGCAGGGCGTCTGCGACCAGCGCCAGACCGGGCGACAGCATTATTATGAGTACACGATAGGAAGTGGACTCACCCCCAGGAGACCCACCCCCAGGAGACCCACCCCCAGGAGACCCACCCCCAGGAGACCCTCCCCCAGGAGACCCTCCCCCCAGCCCCTCCCTATAGGGAGGGGAGTAGATAGTTCTGTTCCTGACAGTTCCGCCACCAAGTCTATATACTCCCCTCCCTATAGGGAGGGGTCAGGGGGAGGGTCCATCTGGCACCCTCGTTTCTCTTATTATGGCTTCCGCTACATCCAGGTGGAAGGGGCCGTGTGGGAGGGACAGCCGAACCCACGGGGCCTGCCGGTGCTGCACCGGCTGAGGAGCTGCTTTGTGTATAACTCGGCGGCTGAGACTTCTTCCTTCTGGTGTGACAATGAGCGTTTTACCCGAATCCATCGGCTCATCGAGCGTGCCGAGCGCAGTAATATGCAGGCCGTGATGACCGACTGTCCCCATCGTGAGAAGCTGGGATGGCTGGAGCAGGACCATCTCTGCGGACCGTCGCTGCTCTTCAACTATGATATGACGCGCCTGGTGCCGAAAATCATCCGCGACATCGTTGACACGCAGGAGGACAACGGCTTCGTGCCCACCACGGCGCCCCGCTATGTCAGCTTCGGCAACCTGTTCGACGACTCGCCGGAATGGGGCTCCACGCTCATCATCCTGCCCTTCCAGTATTATGACATGTATGGCGACTCCACGCTGATTGTTGACAACTACGAGCCGATGCGCCGTTATGTGGACTACCTGACGAGCCGTTCCACCGATGGAATCGTCAGTCACGGCCTCGGCGACTGGTACGACTACGGCCCGTGGCGTGCCGGCTTCAGCCGCAACACGCCGGTGCCCCTGGTGGCCACCGCCCACTATATCTACGACCTGCAGCTCGTCAGCGAAGCAGCCCGCATGGCCGGTCACACCGATGATGCACGCCACTACCGTCAGCGCTATGACGAGGTGGTGAGCAGCTTCAACCGCCACTTCTATCATGCCGACTCATGCTACTATGGCACCAACTCGCAGACCAGCAATGCCCTGCCGCTCTTCCTTGGCATCGCCCCCGACAAGGAGGGCGTGCTGCAGAACCTGGTGGCCGACATCCATGCGCATGGCGACCGGCTGACAACGGGCGACGTGGGCAACCGCTACCTCTTCCGCGTGCTGGCCGACAATGGCCTGGGCGACCTCCTCTTCCGTATGCTCAACCACGATGAGGCTCCCGGCTATGGCTACCAGCTGGCACAGGGGGCCACCACGCTGACTGAGCAGTGGGACCCACGGCAAGGGTCGTCGGAGAATCACTTCATGCTGGGGCAGATTGACGAGTGGCTCTTCCGCACGCTCAGTGGCATCGGTCAGCAGCCAGGCACCCACGGCATGCGTCGCCTTGTCGTCAATCCGCAACTGGTGGGCGACATCACGCAGGTGCGCACCACCATCCATACGCTCTATGGCCCTGTCACCGTGAGCTACGATAAAACCGAGGGAAAGCTGCAGGTTAAGGTTCCGGGAGGGGTAAGGCCTCACCCCCAACACCCAACCCCTCTAAGCCTCACCCCCAACCCCTCTAAGCCTCACCCCCAACCCCTCTCCCAAGGAGAGGGGAGTATATAGACCAGCAACGGATAAACGGTGCCAGATACTAGGGTGCTAAATACCCAGCGCTAAAACTATATACTCCCCTCTCCAATCGGAGAGGGGTTGGGGGTGAGGCCGTGTTGGGGGTGAGGCTTTTTAATTCGCTATTACCTTCACTGTGTGCTGATGCCCTTCGCTGTCGGTCACCTGCATCAGGTAGACCTCATGCGACTGCATCTTTTCAACCTTTTTCCCGTCGAGGGTGAAGAACTCACGCTTCACCACCTTCATGCCGTCTTCGTTCCACACGTCACTGATGGCCGTCTTTGCCTCGCCTGTGACGATGACGCCGAAGCGCTGCGAATAGGCCGTTTCACCGTCGTTGACGTAAACGTTGAAGGGCTGCACGTACCCACGTCCAGAGCCGAGGTCCTTGATGGTCATCACTGAGCCATCGAAGGAAGGCTGGAAGGTGCCGTTGTCCAGCTCGTCAGCCGTGTAGGTTGGTGTCACGCTCTTGCCGTTCTGTCCGTAGAAACCGGCGAAGTGCTGCTTCAGGTCGATGGTGGCGCTGCCCTTCGGCTCGATGATGACGTAGGGATGCGCCATGAACTCTAAGTAATCCTCTAACAGCGTGTAGCCATCGCCGTCGGGGTCGTCGTTCTGGTTGGCCTGTGTGGCGTTGCTGCCCGTGGTCTTCTCCCACCAGTCGGGCATGCCGTCCTGGTCGGTGTCCCAGTTGGCATCGCGTCTGTCCTCGGGGTATGTCTCCCAGCCGTTGACGTGCTCGGTGATGTCAGCCTCAGTGTCAATCTCGCCCTTTATCTTCGACTTGGAGCCCACGTAGGTATAGGTGCCGTCGAGCGTCTCGCGCACGTTGCGCACATGGTGTTCGTCGCGCATCGGCATGGTAACGCCGGCGGTGCTGGTCACTATCTTCATGGCGTCCGTGGCGGAGTGTATGTCGGCATAGCTGGGGAACAGCGGCTCGTTGACGCGATACTGGTAGTTAGTGGGAATGTTACCCGTGGCATTGTAGGTGACGTTCACCGCATCCTGTGTCAGCGAGTGGTTCTTGTTCTCGCGGATGTTACCCTTGATGTAGGCCTGGTCCTTGCCTTCGGGATTGATGGCCTCTTCGAAGTCCTGTGTGAAGAGGATGGTCTTGCGCGTGTCGGGCCCCATCTTATAGTAGTTGTTCACGAAGTTCACTGCGTGGCAGTTGCCGTCGGTGGTACGGTCGTGCCAGTTGTAGACCACGTTGTTGAAAAGGTCCAATCCACCGATGGGGATGTTCTGTGCGTCCATGCCGCCGCCCATGCTCCAGTTGCGTCCGTTGCAGTTCACCAGCAGGTTGTGGTGCCACGAGCCTTTCTGTCCGTCGATGGTGGCGGCATAGCCGTGGTTCGTGCCGTCGCTGTAGTTCTTATGTCCGGCGATGCCCAGTGCCTCGCTGATGATGCTGTACTGGAACGAGATGTTCTTTGCGCCACGTCCTGACACCGTTTCATCGGTACCCCATGCCGCTGTGCAGTGGTCCACGATGGCGTGGTCGGCGCCCGTCATGCCCATGGCGTTGCCCGTGTTCTCTCCGTAGACGCCCAGTCCGCGTTTGAAGCGAATGAAACGGCAGATGACGTCAGAGCCGATGTTGATGTTCGATGCCTTGATGCAGATGCCCTTTCCTGGTGCCGTCTGTCCGGCGATGTAGGCATTGGGCTTGACGAAGTTGGATGCGAAGTCCAGCTCTATGATGCCGCTGACGTCGAAGACGATGTAGCGCGGCTCGTCCATCTCCGTCAGTCCGTAGAGCAAAGTGCCCGGTTCCTTCGTTCCTGCGAGGCTGGTGACATGGTATACGACGCCGTCGCGCCCGCCCATGGCATAGCGGCCATAGCCCTCGGCACCAGGGAAGGCCAGCTGGCGTGGGCGGAACGACCACATCTGGCCCTTGTACACCTTGCCGGCAGCGTCCACCTCGTCCACGCGCCAGTAGTAATAATGTGCTGACGAGAGGTTCGTCAGCTTGTAGGATGTCTCGCTGCCCTGGTAGACATAGTTCGTTGAAACCGCCACTTCGTCAGCATCGTTGCTCACGACGAGTCGGTGGCTGACGGCGATGGTAGCCGGTGCCCACTGCAGGGTGCAGGTGCCGTCGTCAGCGTCCAGGTGGAAGTCGCGGTGGTTGGGCGTGGGGTCGGTGGCCACCAACGGCGAGCGGTCGATGAGCAGGCCGTTGAGCATCATGTTCGTCGTCTGGTACGTCTTGCCCTCGGCCACCTCAGTGGTATAGGTTATCTCTACCTGCTCACCCTCCTCGACGCTGAACTCCACATAGCTGTAGGGAGCGTCCTGCATCCTCAGGTCGGTGGCGGTCTGTTTGACGTTGGCATACTGAACGCCGTTTTGCACCATTTCACCGTTCACCTCCACCTTGATGGTAGGCATGTCGCCGTTCTTCGGGTCCTTCCACACGTGGTAGGCTGCCAGGCTGTGCATGCCAGCCTCCAGTCCACTGATGGTGACGGTGATGGCGGTGGGCGTATCGGTCAGCGTGGGCGTGTTGTTGTCGTCGTCGGCAATGAAGGCCGCCACGCCGTCGCCCATCAGTCGCAGGCCCGTCTGTCCGTTCTTTCCCGCGGTGCATGTGTTCTTGTGCCACTGTGCACGCAGGGTGTTGGCATTGCCCGTGGCGGCCACGGTGATGGTCAGTCCGTTGTCCAGCTCCTTCGTCTCGCTGGCCACCTGGCTGACGGCCCAGCCGGTGTAGTCCGGTTCGTTCACCTCGGCGTCCTGACGGCCGGTCATGTTGAAGTCGATGTTCTGTGCCGACAGGCCCATGATACATAGAAGTGAAAAGGTCGTAGTGATTAGTTTTTTCATGTTTGTTAGTTTGTTTGATGATGTAGCTGGGTGCAAAGGTACTACTTTTTTTGATTTTGCCAATACATTGTGTATAAAAATTAGCATTACATCTTTCGCATGTTCTTTTCTGGCACACCCACAGAGATGTGAAGTAGCCATAGGGAAGTGCAGAGTGGCCATTGAAAGGTAAATTCTCGAGAGAATTTGGCAAAAAAGCGGCACTTTATGGGAATAAGTCGCGGAGTTATGAGAATATCTCCATGAGATAATTCAGCCAGGAGCCGCTTTATGAGCATAACTCAATGCCTGGCTGTCGTCAAATGCCGACTTATTGTGCCAGTTGCAGCGTTAGTTGCATATATAATAAGGAGAACGAAAAAAGATAGTGCACCAAGTGCACCTTTGGTGTATAGCATCTTGATTTGTAAGTTGTTGGAAGGTGCTCTAATGACTTTCAATGGTGCACCAAGTGCACCTGGACCCCACCTTCTGCCCCTCGGGTGCACCTGGTGCACCATTGGTGCACGAACGCAGACTTGGTGCACCAACCAACGGATTGCCAGTCAGTTGGTTAAGGACAATAGGTGCACTTGGTGCACTATTTTTCCTGGTTTCCTTATTCATAGAGGTGAGTGGTGTGAGGTGAGTGGTGTGAGGTCGGTGTGGGGCCCCATTCTTGTTTTTCGCATTTTTCTGGAAAAAGTGAATGGAATATCCGAAAAACTTTGTAACTTTGCAACCGTTAGAACAAGAATAAACAGAAAGATTATGGAACAAGTGACTTCACCGTTGAATGTAGCTCAGATGGAATTCCTACAGCTTCTGGGACGTATCAAGACTGAAGAGGAACTAAGCGAACTCCGAAAGGTTGTGTGCGACTTCTACGCCCGCAAGATAGACGATGAAATGGACCGCCTTTGGGCCGAGGGGAAATGGAACAACGAGAAGAATGAGGCTGTACTGAAAGAACATCTTCGCACCCCATACAAGTATGCAAATCACTTTTCCTCAGTTGTTAGTACTCAGGCTGAAAGAATTCATAGAAACCTTGCAGAAGGAGGTTGAATAAATGTTGAACGAAGCAAAGAGCGGGAACCTATAGCATCCATAGAAAATAATTATGTCGAATTGTTTGGTTTTATGGCTGAAAAGCAGTACCTTTGCAAAGTGATAATACGTGATGAGGACAGATGCCTGAATCTAATTTTGTTGACTATGTAAAAATAGTGTGTCGCTCGGGCAAGGGCGGCCGTGGTAGCATGCACCTGCGCCATGTGAAGTATAACCCGCTGGGAGGCCCCGACGGTGGCGACGGCGGTCGTGGAGGAAACATCATCCTTCGCGGTAACCATAACTATTGGACGCTGCTGCATCTGAAGTATGAGCGCCACATCTTTGCCGAGCACGGCGGTAACGGCGGCAAGGACAAGTGTCACGGTACCGATGGAAAGGACGTTTTTATCGATGTTCCACCCGGTACCGTGGTTTACAATGCTGAAACGGGCAAGTTCGTGTGCGACGTGGCCTACGACGGCCAGGAGATTGTGCTGCTGAAGGGTGGCCGCGGCGGTCTGGGCAACTTCCAGTTCCGTACCGCCACCAACCAGGCGCCCCGCTATGCGCAGCCCGGCGAGCCCGCTCAGGAGATGACCATCATCATGGAGCTGAAGCTGCTGGCCGATGTCGGTCTGGTGGGCTTCCCCAACGCCGGCAAGTCGACGCTGGTGAGCGCGCTGAGCAATGCGCGTCCGAAGATTGCCAACTATCCGTTCACCACCATGGAGCCCAGCCTGGGCATCGTGGGTTACAGGGACAACAAGTCATTTGTCATGGCCGATATCCCCGGTATCATCGAAGGTGCCGCCGAGGGCCGTGGCTTAGGGCTGCGCTTCTTGCGCCACATTGAGCGCAACTCGCTCCTGCTGTTCATGGTGCCGGGCGACAGCGACAACATCCTGCGCGAATATAACATCCTCTTGGAAGAGCTGCGCAAGTTCAACCCCGAGCTGCTGACGAAGCAGCGCGTGCTGGCCGTGACGAAGTGCGACCTGCTGGACGAGGAGCTGATAGCGATGATTAAGGAGGAGATAAGCCACAATGGCCCCCCCCAGCCCCCCCTGGGGGGGGTGACAAATGGCGAGACTGCCTCCGATCTCCCCTCCCAGCCCCCCCTGGGGGAGGTGACAAATGGCGAGACTGCCTCCGATCTCCCCCCCCAGGGGGGGCCGGGGGGGGCCGTCTTTATCTCCGCCGTCACGGGCTATGGCCTGGACGAGCTGAAGGACGTGCTGTGGCGTGCGCTGAACAATGAGAGCAACAAGCTGCAGACCATCATGGCCGACGACCGCCTGGTGCACCGCGACAAGGACATGAGCTTCCTGGCCCAGGAGCTGGAAGACGAGGACATCGATGACGAGGACATCGAATACATCGATGAGGACGACATCGAGGACTGGGATGACGAGGACTCAGAGAACTGAAAAAACTTTTAACCGTATTATATATGCAAAAAAGATTTCTATTATTCATCACCATGCTGCTCGTCCTGGCGACGGGCACCATGGCACAGGTAACCACTGCGAGCATGGCGGGCAAGGTGTCTGTCGAAGGCAGCGGTGAAGACGTCATCGGTGCCACCGTGGTGGCCGTCCATGAACCCTCGGGCACCCGCTACACGGCAGTGACCAATCTTGACGGCCTGTTTACCATCCGTGGTATGCGTACCGGCGGCCCGTACAATGTGACCGTGAGCTACATCGGCCACCAGACGAAAGTCATCCGTGGCATCCAGCTGCAGCTGGCCGATGTCTACGACCTGCCTGTCCAAATCTCTGAGGATGCTACCGACCTGGCTGAGGTGGTGGTCACCGGCCGCGCCTCGAAGTTCTCCAACGAGAAGACGGGTGCTGCCACCAACATCAACAGTCAGCAGATTCTGAACCTGCCGACGGTGAGCCGCAGCATCACTGAGGTGACGCGTCTCTCAGCCTATGGCGGCAACGGCATGAGCCTGTCTGGCGGCAACGGTAAAATGACCAATTTCACCGTTGATGGTGCCAACTTCAACAACAACTTCGGCCTGACCGACAACCTGCCTGGCGGCGGCAACCCCATCTCGCTGGACGCTATCGAGGAGATGCAGGTCACCATCTCGCCCTATGACGTGCGCCAGACCAACTTCACCACGGGTGGCCTGAACGCCATCACGAAGTCGGGTACGAACACCTTCCGCGGTACGGCCTATGTCTATCACACCAATGAGAACATGCACGGCGACGCCGTCGAGCGCGAACAGATACAGGGTGCGCGCGAGAAGAGCCAGACCACGACCTATGGTGTCACCATCGGCGGCCCCATCATCAAGGACAAGCTGTTCTTCTTCGCCAGTGGCGAGATGGTGAAGCAGCCCACGGTGGTCAACCGCTGGAGAGGGTCCGTCGGTGGCACGTATGACGCTGACAACTATCTGTCACGTGTGTCGCAGGAAGACCTGAAGACCGTCTCGGACCTGGTGCGCGAGCGCTATGGCTACGACACCGGCTCGTGGGAGGACTGGTCGACCGACAACGACACCTACAAGGCCCTGGTGCGACTGGACTGGAACATCAACGACCGCCATCACCTGGCCCTGCGCTACAACTATACAAAGGGCCGCACATGGAAGGTGCCCTCCAACTCGGTCGACGGCGGCACGCTGCCCTATGCGCGCCTCTCGCTCTATAACATGTCCTACAAGAACTCGCTCTATGCACAGGACAACTATGTCAAGACCTTCGCCCTCGACCTCAACAGCCGTCTGACCGACAACCTGTCGAACCAGCTGCTGGCCACCTATTCGAAGATTGACGACATTCGCGACTCTGGCTCGGCTCCCTTCCCCTTCATCGACATCCTCGACGGCGATGGTGGCAACTACATCTCGCTGGGCTACGAGTTGTTTACCTGGAACAATGCCGTGCACAACAACGTGCTCAACATCAAGGACGACCTGACCTGGTACGTGGGCAAGCACACCATCATGGGTGGCTTGAGCTTCGAGCACCAGATGGCCGACAACATGTATATGCGCAATGGTACGGGCTACTACCGCTTCGACTCCATGGACGACTTCATCAACCAGCGTGTGCCCTCGGTGGCCTGCCTCACCTATGGCTACAATGGCGAGCAGGAGCCTGCTGCCCGCGTGCAGTTCAACCAGCTGGGCCTCTATGTCCAGGACGACTGGAAGGCCACCAACAAGCTGAAGCTCACCTACGGCGTGCGTGTCGACGGGCTGTTCTTCAACAATGACGACCTGATGACCAACAAGGCCATCTATGACCTGGACTACGCCGGCAAGCATGTGGACACCGGCAAGTGGCCTTCGAACACGATTGCCCTGTCGCCCCGCGTCGGCTTCATCTGGGACGTGTTTGGCGACAAGTCGCTGAAGGTGCGCGGTGGTACCGGTTTCTTCCTGGGACGTCTGCCCCTGGTGTTCTTCACCAACATGCCCACCAATTCGAACATGTTCCAGCTGGTAGGTAAGTGGAATGCCACTGGCTCCAGCGGCACGAAGATTGACATGGCTGAATACTTCCCCAATGGTATGATTCTCGACAACAACGGCTATCCCAGCTACAATGCCCTGAAGGAGCACATCGTCAACAGCGGGCTGGGCCCCAACAGCATTACCTCTGAGGAGGGTACCCTCTCAGGTGCCGTCAATGCCATTGCCTCCGACTTCAAGATGCCGCACGAGTGGAAGACCTCGCTGGCCATCGACTATCAGATTCCCACGGCCTTCCCCTTCTCGGTCACTGCCGAGGCTGTGTTCAAGAAGACCATCAACGGTGTCTACATGACGGACTGGAGCCTGCGCAATGTGGGCGGCTATGCACGCATGAACGGTGCTGACGCCCGCGCACTCTATCAGGACTATAAGCTGACCTATGACAGGAACGGCAAGACAACGGCCATGCCCAGCGCCTACGTGCTGAGCAACACCAGCAAGGGCTATGGTCTGGTGGCCAGCCTCACCGTGAACGCACAGCCCACGGAGTGGATGAGCCTGATGGCTGCCTACACCTACACCATGAACAAGGAGCTGACGGGCATGCCGGGCTCAAACGCTGCATCGGTGTTCTCCTACATCCCGTCGGTCGACGGTCCTGAGTTCCTGCAGCTGCACAACTCGTCGTTTGTCGTTCCTAACCGCTTTGTGGCCAGCGCCACCATCCACGACAAGTCGAACAACCACTACTCGTTCATCTACGAGACCTGGCGTGGCGGCTATAACTACTCGTACATGCTGACCAACGACATCAACGGCGACGGCAATGCCTATGACCTCATCTACGTCCCCACTGACGAGGAGGTGGCCAACCGCCAGTTCCGCTTCGCCAGCGATGACGACCGCCAGCGCTTCATGGACTTTGTACACAACGACGACTACCTGAACAGCCATCAGGGCAAGTACGCTGAGGCATATAGCGTCTACAGCCCCTGGGTGCACCGCCTCGACTTCAGCTACAAGCACGACTTCAAGCTGATGACGGGCAAGCAGCAGCACAAGCTGCAGCTGAGTCTCGACGTGAAGAACGTGCTCAACTTCTTCGACTCTTCATGGGGTGTGATGAAGTACATGAACTCCAGCCTGAACTCAGGCCGCATCCTGAAGTTTGAAAAGACCGATGCCGAGGGCTATGCCGTGTTCTCAACACCTGGCGCCGTCAATGGCAACACCAAGACGTGGCTGCCCAACCATGCCCTGGGCCAGTGCTGGTATGCCTCCATCGGTGTCAAGTATTTCTTCAACTAAAAAGCCTCACACACGAATATGAACAACAAGTCAATAAAACTATTCTTTAGCTGTCTGCTTTGCTGCAACATCATTGCAGCCCTCACCAGCTGTAGCGACGAGTTTGAGCGCAACTACAACGATGCACTGCGCCTGTCGCAGTCGTTTGTGTCCATTGCAGCCCAGGGTGGCTCGGCTGAAATCACCGTCAGCTCGGCGGCCGACTGGACCTTTGAGCAGGACGGCATACCCGCCTGGCTGACCATCAGTCCTATGGCGGGCACGGCCGGCAAGACAGCCGTCACCTTCACCGCTCCCGCCACCGTGGGGGCGCTGTCAGCCACGCTGAAGATTCACAGCGGCAGCCTGATACAGGAGGTGAACGTGGTGCAAGGCGAGGTGGTGCCCGAGACGGTGACCATCAAGCAGGCCAACGAGGGTGCCGATGGAAAGACGTTCCGTGTGACGGGCTCCATCGTGCGCTGGGCAAACAATGCTGAGAAGTACGGCAACTGCTATATTGCCGATGCCACTGGCGAGATACAGATTTACGGCATGGCCGACAAGGAGGGTAAGTTGCAGAACTACCCGCTGGCCAGCTGGGGACTGGAACTGGGCGACGAGATTACCGTCGAGGGACCGAAGACCACCTATAACGGTGTGGCCGAGCTGAAGGACGTCACCGTGCTGAAGGTGAAGAAGTCGCTGGTGAAGATTCTGGAGCCTGTGTCGACCGACACCGTGGGCATAGAGGGCGGCGAGGTGGCCGTCAAGCTGGCCTTCAAGGGCAAGGGCGTCATCCCCAGCACTGAGAGCCAGTGGCTACGCTATCAGAACATGAGCATCACTGCCGGCGTGCCCACGGCTGTAGAGCCCAACCCTGCTGACACGGCCATCGTGACCTTCAGCGTGGAGCCTAACATGGGTGGCGACCGCACCGGCACCATCAACTTTACATGCACCAATGGCTCGGCATCGTCGTCAGTATCATTCACGGTGCTGCAGCTGGGTGCCATCCTCGAGGTGCCTGTCAGCGACTTCCTCGCTGCCGAGGTGGGCGACACGCAGTATCGTATGACGGGTGTCGTCACTGAGCTGTATGAGAATGACAGCCAGGGCCAGAGCTTCTACCTGAAAGACTACTCAGGCCAGGCACTCATCTACCGCGCACCGGGCTTCAAGGAGTCGGGCGCCAAGGTGGGCGACGTGGTGACCGTGGTAGGTAAGCGTGGTGCCTATAACGGCAACCCGCAGATGACCGGCGGCACCTTCGAGGCGCTTCAATACAGTGTCACGGAAATCAGCATCGCTGAGTTCCTGACCAAGCCCGACGACAAGAACGTCTACTATATGGTGACCGGCACCATCAGTTCGCTGAAGAACGACAAGGGCCAGGACAACAACTATGGCAACCTCTACCTCACTGACGGCACCAACGAACTGTATGTCTATGGCTGCTACAGCGGATGGGGCGCACCCAAGGGCGCTGCACAGCAGGGCTTCATCAGCGACAACGGCATCGAGGTGGGCGACCAGCTGACGATGATTGGCTACAAGTCGACCTACAAAGGACTGGTGGAACTTTGCGGCGGCACCTGCTTCGCCTTCAAGAAGAACGAGGTGGTGCACGGCGAGGATGCTGCCAGTCCCTTCACCGTGGCTGAGGCCATTGCCAAGTGCAATGAGATAGGTACAACGACCGATGGCGTCATCTACTATGCCAAGGGTGTCATCAGCTCCATCAAGGAGGTGTCGACTGATTATGGCAACGCCACCTTTAACATCAGCGATGACGGTCAGGATGCCAATGCCATCACCTGCTTCCGCTCGAAGAGCCTGGCCAACCAGAAGTTTGTCAGTGCTGACGAGATTCATGTGGGTGACGAGGTCATCATCTGCGGAAAGCTGGTGAACTATGCCAAGAACGAGACCATCACGCCTGAGTTCTCGGGCAATGTCTACATCTACTCCCTGAACGGAAAGACTGAGTAAAAAAGAGTGGTGAGAGGTTCCCCCTCTCACCATTCCCCTCTCATTCAGAACTTCCAGCGCAGCTGCACATCCAGGTCGGATGTGTGGCTGCGCGCTATTTGTTGCAGACCGGTGCCGATGGTGCTGCGGTCGAAGTAGTTGGTGTAGCCCAGGCGGAGGGCCACGCGTAGCTGGGGGAGAATGTCGGTGCGTGCCATCAGGCCCAAGCGCATGCCCTGACCGTAGTAGGTGGGGAAGTAGAACTCATGCTGCAGCTGTCGCTCGTAGACGTAGATGCGGCTCTGGTAGGAGTCGGTGTCAAAGTAGGCGGCCATGGCGCTGACCGTGAACGCCGGACGGCTGTAGACCGCCTGCTGGCTGACGAGCCAGCCGCCGTCGTTCTGCTTGTACTCGTGACGGCTGAGGTCCAGCTGCGTCTTCAGCGTCCACGGACCGCCCTGCCATGTGGCTGACAGGCGCTCGCGGTGGTCGTTGTTGTGTGTCAGGGCCGTCTTGTCGTCGTTGTCCCTCTGGCCTAAACGTGTGTGATGGCGAGCCGTCAGCGTCCAGTGGCGGTTGTGCCACGAGGCCTGTAGCAACAGGTCTACATCGTCTGACGTCTGGGATACCAGGTAGCGTGCCCAGGGATAGTGGGCGTAGTCGGCATAGCCCTGCAGCTGCCAGCTGGCTAATGGCTGCCATGTAAAGCCGAGGTAGAGACCGCTCTCGTTCTGCACACGCTGTCCGCCGCGGCCGAAGGCATGGCCGTGCAGCGTGGCATAGCGGTAACTGTAGAAACGCTGCAGCAGCATAAGCGACAGACGGTCGGTGGCGCGCAGGCTGGCCGTGTTCATCGTGGCTATATGACCGTGGCCGTCGAGGGCCGTCTCGCCGCTGAACGCCATGCGGTGGTGGGTGTAGGCATAGTCGAGGCTGGCGTTGAAGAAGTCGGCGCCGCGGGCATAGTGGCGACGGAAAAGCGATGAAAGCGGCTCTAAACGGCGGTCGCTGTGGGTGTAGACAGCCGTGGCACCGAGGCGGAAGGCTCCCTGACGGTAGGCAACATGAGTGCCGGCGGTCGTCAGGTGGGTGTTCCCTTTCTTGTTCATCTCGGTGGGGGTGCGGTGGTAGCCGCTGGCGACGATGGTCTGGGCTGCCCCGTCATCGTTCAATGTGGCGTCAACAGGGCGGTAGGACATGAAGGCGGTCAGGTGGAGCTGAGGCACGTCGGCCATGCGACGGCTGCCGCGCAGCAGGCTGATGGTGGCGGCAGCACCCTGAAGATAGTCAGCCACGGAACGTGAGCTGTGGGGGCGCAGCGTGGTGGGCTGGCGGCCCTGACTCTGCAGCGTGGCCAGCTTGCCCAGCTGGAATGTCTGGCCCAGCACCAGCCCCATGCCTGCCGAGACCCGATATTTGCCCACGACGAGATTGTCAAGCCGGCCCCACTGGCGCACCTGTAGATAATAGTTGTAGGTGTCGTAGCCCCAGCTGTTGCCCGAAGCGAAAAACGGCTCGCCGGCATCCTGGGCAGCGGTGAGGCCGATGCGCAGACGGTCGCCGCGTTTCAGCTCATAGCGCAGTGTGTGGCGGTAGGGATAGCCTAAGTAGCCGTTGCGGTCGCCCGCGCGTTGATAGAAAGGTACGCGCAAGGTGGCACTCAGCGTCTGTTTGATGGGTGGACGGTAGTGGGTGGCAAGGCTGTCCTCCTCCTCGCCGGTGACAAAGACAAAGTATGGCAGCAGACGAAGCTGGTGGTAGTCGAGCGAGCGCACCATGCGCAACTCGCCTAACGACCGCATCGGCCCATAGCGGTAAAGATATTCCTGCAGCTCCATCACCTGCTGAGCCGTGAGGAAGGGCAACTGTTCCAGGTCCTCGCGCGACGCCTTGTTCAGGTCTATAGGGTGCCCAGCCAGTTGCTCCAGCAGTTCGTAGCTGTCTTCCAGCGCGTCCGTGTCCTCTCCGTCGTCGCTGCCAAGATCGGTCAGTTCCTCGTAGACCTCCTGCCACGTCTGTCCCTTCGCCTCAGTGAAGGCCATCATCAGTAGCAGAAGGATTAGGGCGCAAGGACGTTTCATCAGTCTTATTCAAAGTAAGGATAAAGTGTCTTGAAGCCTTCCACCACATCTTCTATAAGGTTTGGATACTCTTGCAGCGCCTTTCGGTTGATGAGGATATAGGCACTTTTCGGTACACTAACAAAATGTCGGTATTCTTCATTGCCAAAAAGTGTCAGCATAAAAGTCTGATTTGACTTGGTGGACTTGAAAGAATACAATAATTTATAAAGAAGAAAGCCTTGAGGACCATCCCAAGGCTCATCTATCTTCTGCACAAAGCGGAAAGGATAATGCGGAATGTCCATCTTTCTTTAGGGTATGAGATATGGATATACGTCGATTTTTTCTCTTTTACGTTCTTGCTCCGGAATCTCAACAAAGCCTCCTCCAAAGAACACAATGCGCTCTTCAGAAGAAAGATAACTGGCAAAATTGGCCATATACTCCTTCGTTTTCTTCTCCTGATATGCTACCCTGCGAGCCTGCATATCTGAGATTTTCTTAGACATTGTTCCCATTGTTTTTTCCGCTTTTTTACCAATTCAAGTGCAAAGATACGAAAGATTTTTGTTTCGCCAAATTATTTCATGCAATTTTTCGTATCATCATAAAAAAGGAGGACCGCGCGATGCGTCCTCCTGAAGTCGATAAGGCACAGCAGCTTACTTGCTGTTCTGTCCGATGTAGAAGACGCAGGCAGCGCCAACGCCATAGAGAATGACGGGCCAGCCGCCATCGAGGAAGGAAGCTAAGAGGCACAGACCGAGGGCGATGAGGGGAATGGCAAAGGCCAGACCCGGGCTGATTACGAAGATGGGCTTCAGGGGCTCAAGCGCCTTCTCATTGCGAAAAGCGTAGAGGCAGGTGTAGATAGGAGCCAACAGTGCCAGAATCAGTGTGATGGTTCCAAACCAGCCAACTTTTCCAATCAGCCCAACAGGAGCACTATACCCCATCTTTACAAAGAAGAAAGCAACAAGCATCAAGACAACTGCAATGATGGTAAACAGCGTTGTCTGCTCTTTCGTGAATTTTTCCATAATGGTAATGTTTTAAATGGTTAATAATAAGATGAATAAAAAAGGTTTATTGTCTTTTGAGGGTAACGGCGCATGCGAGGACAGCCGCTGCAAGGTAAAGCCACAAGCCGATGCCTGGCGCTGCTGGCTTCACCATGAGGAGAATGACGACGAGCGCCAGCGCTATCAGCACCGGCAGCATGGCCATCAGCCTGGACATGCGCCCCTTGAGCCACAGCATGAGCAGCATGACCAGTGGCAGGGCAACAAGGGCCACGATGAGCACCTTGCCGATGGTGTTGTAGGTGGCGTCTCCCACCAGACGATTCATCTTGTGGGGCAACTCCAGGATGTTCCATCGGTAGCTCTTGGCGTTGACCAAAGGCAGCAGGGTGGCAAGAAGCATGACCAGCGCGCTGCATGATGTAACCACTCGTTTCAGGGTGGATTGTTTCTGCATGGTTATAATAGTTTGACGTCTGTTAAGATCTTGTGTGTGGCACCAGCCAGGCTCTCAACGTACTGGCCTGCCTTGCGACTTGCATCGTCGAGGAAGGCGGGGTCGTTGCTGAAGCGAGTCATCAGCTGGGCGAAGTCGTCGTAGCCCTTGATTTCAAAGCCGCCTCCGGATGCCTTGAGCCCTTGCGCCTCCTGGAACTTCTGGTTCTCAGGTCCGAAGATGACGGGCTTGTCCCAGACTGCAGCCTCCAAGGTGTTGTGGATGCTGACGCCGAATCCGCCGCCCACATACGTCACAGTGGCGTAGCGGTAGATGCTCGACAGTAGTCCAAAGCAGTCGATGATAAGTACAGCCCCCCCAGCACTCTCAGTGGTCTCAGTGGTCCCAGTAGTCCCAGAACTCCCAGAACTCCCAGCACTCCCAGCAGTCCCAGCCCCTCCAGCCCCCTGTAGTCGAGACAGCCTGACGACGCTCCTGCCTTCCAACAGCTTTTCTATCTGCTGCAGGTGGTCTTCGCCGATGACGTGTGGTGCGATGATGAGCTTCCAGTCCGGGTGCTCGCGGAAGTAGCGGATGAAAATCTCCTCGTCGGGTGGCCAGGATGAGCCTGCTACGAAAACCTTGGGGCAGTCGCCCACAAAGCTGGCCACTCCCTTCTCTTTCGGAGAGGGGGTGGAGGCGAGGCTCTTAATCTGCAGCACACGGTCGAATCGCGTGTCGCCCACCACGGTGACATTGTCGATGCCAAGGCCGTGCAACAGCTCGCGGCTCTTCTCGTTCTGCACGTAGAAGTGGGTGAAGCACTTCAACACCCGCCCGTACTGCCGCCCATACCAGCGGAAGAATATCTGTCCTTCGCGGAAGATGCTGCTCACGCTGTAGAGTGGCACGCCGCGGTGCTTGAGGATATGCAGGTAGTTGTACCAAAACTCGTACTTGATGAAGAATGCCATCTCAGGGCGGATGAGACGCAGGAAGCGGCGTGCGTTGCGGATGGTGTCCAACGGCAGGTAGCAGATGATGTCGGCACCCTTGTAGTCCTTGCGTACCTCATAGCCTGAGGGCGAGAAGAAGGTGAGTAGAATCTTCAGCTCCGGGTGCGTGCGGCGAATCTCCTCCATCAGTGGGCGACCCTGTTCAAACTCGCCTAACGAGGCAGCATGGAACCACACATAGTGGGCACCGGGCTCCACCTTTTCGCGCAGCACACGGAAAGCATCGCGCTCGCCACGCCACATCTTCTTCACCTTTTCGTTGAAGAGGCTGTAGATGGCTACGCCAAGCAAGTACACATATATAATTAAATTATACAATACGATACGAGATTTGAGGTTTGATACTTGCTATCCTAACACTTCAATGGCCTTCCGGGTACGCCTGATGGTCTCCTCCTTGCCGAGGAAGGCTGAGATGTCGAACATACCAGGACCCTTGCCCTCGCCAACGAGCGCCAGGCGCCAGGCGTTCATCACCGTGCCCAGTTTATAGCCCTTGCTCTCAATCCATGCGTGAACAACCTTCTCCTGGTTCTCCAACGAGAAGTCGTCGATGGCACCGAGCACGTCGCAGAGCTCGGTCAGCTGTTGTGCCGACCCAGGCTCCCCTCCCTCGGAGGGAGCTTTCCAGCGCTTCTTGGCCGTCTTCTCATCGTAGGCCGTGGGGGCCTCGAAGAAGAACGAGCACAGGGGCCACAGCTCCTTGACGAAGTTCACACGGTCCTTCATCATGGCCACCACCTGGGTGATGCGCTCCAGTGAGTCCTTCACGCCGTGCTCGCGACATTCAGGCTCCCACAGGGCGGCTATCTCCTCGGCACTCTTGCGCAGGATGTATTCATGGTTGAACCAGATGCCTTTCTTGAAGTCATACTTGGCACCAGCCTTCGAACACTTCGTGATGTCGAACAGGGGCACCAGCTCGTCAAGGGAAAAGAGTTCCTGCTCGCCGCCGGGGTTCCAGCCTAAAAGCGCCAGGAAGTTAATCACGGCCTCGGGGAAGTAGCCCTGCTCGCGATAGCCGCTGCAGAACACAGGGTTGCCCTCCTTGTCGGTGCCGTGCCAGTCGAGGGGGAAGACGGGGAAGCCCAGCTCGTCGCCGTCGCGCTTGCTCAGCTTGCCGTTGCCGTTGGGCTTCAGCAGCAGTGGCAGATGGGCAAAACGGGGCATGGTGTCCTCCCAGCCGAAGGCCTGGTACAGCAGCACGTGAAGGGGTGCGCTGGGCAGCCACTCCTCGCCGCGGATGACGTGTGTGACACCCATCAGGTGGTCGTCAACGATGTTGGCCAGATGATAGGTGGGCAGCCCGTCGGCACTCTTGAAGAGCACCTTGTCGTCGAGGATGTCGCTCTTCACGTGCACTTCGCCGCGAATCATGTCATCAACGAGGATGTCCTGACCGCTGTCCACACGGAAGCGTACCACATACTGGTGGCCCTGCTCCAGCAGGCGCATCACCTCGCTGGCCTTCAGCGTGAACGAGTTGCGCATGTGCAGACGTGTGCGGCTGTCGTATTGGAAGTTGGGGATATGCTTGCGCACGCGCTCCAGTTCCTCAGGCGTGTCAAAGGCGATGTAGGCACGCCCGGCGTCCAGCAGCTCCTGAACGTATTTCCTGTAGATGCTGCGACGCTCACTCTGCCTGTAAGGGCCTTTGTCGCCGCCAAAGCTCACACCCTCGTCGAACTTGATGCCGAGCCATTGGAAAGCCTCGATGATGTATTGCTCGGCACCCGGCACAAAGCGGGTGCTGTCCGTGTCTTCAATGCGGAAAATCAGGTCGCCCCCATGCTGGCGGGCGAAGAGGTAATTGTAAAGGGCAGTGCGCACACCGCCGATATGAAGGGGTCCCGTGGGACTGGGTGCAAAACGCACTCTCACTTTTCTTTCTTCCATGGTTTCTATTTGTTGTTCATTCGTTTTGAGTGCAAAGATACAAAATTTTGTGGCAGTACACGCATTTTCCCCCTTTTTTTTATGGTCAAGACACGAAAATTGTTTATTTTTGCAGTCTGAAAGAGTAGCAAGCATGATAAATTTCAATCTGAAGACGCAGCTGTCCGGGCGCGAAGTGGCTGTGCGCGCTCTGTTTGTCGTGGTGACGGTGGCAATCATCGTCTGGTTTCTGCCACGCCCTTCGGAGTTCAACTATAAGGTTGAGGTGAATGCTCCCTGGCGCTATCCCGACCTGACAGCCTCATTCGAGTTCCCCGTCTACAAGACTGAGGAGGCAATGAAGCGTGAGCTGAAAGAGCGTTGGTCGCGCTTCGTGCCCTACTATGTGTATGATGCCAGCGTGGGCGAATACCAGGCTGAGCTGCTGCGCCACCGCTTGGAGCGCATGTCTGAGGGGAGCAACCGGTTCTTCAGACTGTCAGTTTGCAACAGCCTCTTGTCTATCTATCAGAATGAGATTGTCGACAGCCTGACGTGGCTTCAGGACCGTGGCATCGGCAAGGTGCTGCGCAAGGAAGGCCGCAATGTTCAGGAGGTGAACGTCAGGCAGCTGATTACGCCGCTTCAGGCTTACAAGAAACTGATGAACGACCCCACGGTGAAGCTCTACGCTGACCTGCTGGGCAACGTGAACCTGAACGACTTCGTCAGGCCGAACATGATGTACGACAGCGTGCTCAACCAGTCGGTGCTCGACACGCTGCTCATCGTGGCCCCCAGTAGCAAGGTGGTGCAGCCTGGGCAGCGCATCATCAGCAGGGGCGACATCGTCGATGCCGACACCTATCAGGTGCTGGAGTCCTACCGTCAGGAATATGAGGAGCGTCACGACATGGGCGAGTCGGGACTGAGCTTGTTGGGCAAGATTCTCTATGTACTCATCTTCATCCTCCTGTTCACTGTCTACTTGGGCATCTACCGAAAGGACTATTTCGAGAAGCTGCGCTCAGCCTGCATGCTCTACGCTCTCATCGCGGTGTTCCTGTTGGTGACGTCGCTGATGGTGAGCCACTCGCTGCTCCATGTCTATCTCATCCCCTTTGCCATCGTGCCCGTCTTCGTGCGGGTGTTCATGGACTCGCGCACGGCCTTCATGGCCCATGTCACGGTGGTGCTCATAGCCGCCTCCATGCTTCAGCACCCGCTGGAGTTCATTGCCGTTGAGCTGGTGTCGGGCATTGCTGTCGTCTTCGCCCTGCGCGATCTCAGCAGCCGGTCGCAGCTGTTCTGGACGGCGGTTCTCTTTGTCGTCACCGCTGCCGCCACCAACTTCTCGCTCCATCTCATCACCCATGGCGACCTGTCGCAGATGGACAGCAGCGAGTATATCTTCCTGCTCATCAGCGGCATCATCCTTTTCTGCTCTTATCCTCTGCTCTATGTCATTGAGAAGGCCTTTGGCTTTGTCAGCGACATCACGCTGGTGGAGCTGTCGAACACCAACAGGGAGCTGTTGCGGCGCATGAGCGAGGAGGCCCCCGGCACCTTCAACCACTCCATCCTGGTGGGCAACCTGGCGGCTGAGGTGGCCAGGCGCCTGGATGCCAATGCACAGCTGGTGCGTACGGGTGCCCTCTATCACGACATCGGCAAGATTCCCAATCCCATCTATTTCACCGAGAACCAGTCGGGCGGCATCTCGCCCCATGAGCATCTCAGCTATATTGAGAGTGCGCAGTACATCATCGGGCACGTCACCGAGGGCCTGAAGCTGGCCGACAAGAACCACCTGCCGCGCCAAATACGCGATTTCATCGCCACTCACCATGGCCAAGGCAAGGCGAAGTACTTCTATATCAAGTACAAGAACGAACATCCCGACGAGCCTGTCGACGACCTGCTCTTCACCTATCCTGGCCCCAATCCGTTCACCAAGGAACAGGCCATCCTGATGATGTGCGACGCCGTGGAGGCTGCCTCGCGCTCGCTGCCCGACTATACCGAGCAGAGCATTCGCTCTTTGGTGGAGCGCATCATCGATGGAATGGTGCAAGATGGCTTCTTCCGCGAGTGTCCCGTCACCTTCCGCGACATTCAGTATTCCAAGACGGTGCTCATTGAGAAGCTGAAGACCATCTACCATACCCGCATCAGCTATCCTGAGGCAAACAAGTAAAGGGCGAAGCCCGTAAAAATTAACTACTAAAACATATAACCGACATGAAGAAACTAATCATTCTTGCTGCTGCATGGCTCACTGGAGCTTCGGCAGTGAAGGCGCAGTACCCGCAGTTGACCGATGAGGCCAAGCATTTCATCGACTCCTTGGAGATTCAGTGGAAAGCCCATAGCGACTCTGCCTGGCAGGTGGCCTTCCCCATCGTGGTGGAAGAGGCCAAGGCCGGACGCCCCTACGTGCCCTGGGCCTCGCGTCCCTATGACCTGCGTCAGGCTCAGATACCCGCTTTCCCCGGTGCTGAGGGCGGTGGCATGTTCACCTTTGGCGGGCGTGGCGGCAAGGTGCTCACCGTGACCAACCTCAACGACTCGGGGCCTGGCTCCTTCCGCTGGGCCTGTGAGCAGGGCGGCGCACGCATCGTGGTGTTCAACGTCTCAGGCATCATCCGCCTCACTTCGCCCATCTATGTGCGTGCACCTTATATTACCATTGCCGGACAGACGGCACCGGGCGACGGCGTCATCATTGCCGGCGAGTCGTTCCAGGTCGATACCCACGATGTCATCGTGCGTCACATGCGCTTCCGTCGCGGTGAGACGCTGGTCTGGCACCGTGAAGACAGCTTCGGCGGCAACCCTGTGGGCAACATCATGATTGACCACTGCTCGTGCGAGTGGGGACTGGACGAGAACATCTCGTTCTATCGTCACATGTTCGACCTTCACGACGGCAAGGACAAGCGTAAGGAGCCCACGGTGAACGTCACCATACAGAACACCATCAGTGCCAAGGCCCTTGACACCTGGAACCACAGCTTCGGTTCCACCATCGGCGGTGAAAACACCACGTTCATGCGCAACCTCTGGGCTGACAACACTGGCCGCAACCCGTCGATAGGTTGGGGCGGTGTGTTCAACTTCATCAACAACGTGGTCTATAACTGGGTGCACCGTACGGCCGACGGCGGTGAATACACCACCATGTCGAACTTCATCAACAACTACTACAAGCCCGGACCGCTCACGCCGAAGGAGAGTGCCGTGGGACACCGCATCCTGAAGAGCGAGAGCCGCTCGCAAGGGCTTTTCCCCTTTAAGCAGTTCGGACGCGTCTATGCCGTTGGCAATGTGATGGAGGGCTACCCTGAGATAACCAAGGACAACTGGAAAGGTGGCATACAGACGGCCGACAAGGATGGTGAGATGGATGCTACCGAGCTGGCGCTGATGCGCAGCAACGAGCCTTTCGTCATGCCTTTCGTCAGCATCATGGGTGCCGACCAGGCCTTCGAGTGGGTGCTCAATAATGCCGGTGCCACCGTGCCTTGCCGTGACATCGTCGATGAGCGCATCTGCGAGGAGGTGCGCACAGGCGTCGCCTACTACGTGCCCGACTACGAGAAGGACTTGGCCAAGATTGAAAAGAAGACCGGCGTGAAGCAGCATCCTTACGGCGATATGTGGGGCCTGCACCCGAAGAGCCAGAACGAGGAGGGATACTTCAAGTACCGTCGTCTGTCCAACGACAGCTACAAGCAGGGCATCATCACCGATCCGAGACAGATGGGCGGCTACCCCGTCTATCGCGACTGGCAGCCCTACAAGGACAGCGACAACGACGGCATGCCCGACGAGTGGGAGAAGGCTAACGGGCTGAACCCCAACGACGCAGCTGACGCAAACGGCGATTTGAACGGTGATGGCTATACGAACATTGAGAAATACATCAACGCCATTCCCACGCAGGGCAAAGTGGACTGGCGCAATCTGAACAACAACTACGACACCTTGCAGGAAAAGGGCAAGCTGATGTAGTGGGGAATGACGGGCGATGATAGATTGGAAAACACTGAAGGAGAGGTACGCTAAATTCAGGCAGTGGCAGCAGACGCCTCACATGGTGGCTCCCATGGCAGACATGGAGCACGACTGCTTCACCTGTGGCACCCACTTCACAGGCAACTACTGCCCCCGTTGCGGACAGTCGGTACGCATAGGCCGCTTCTCGTTCAAGTCGGCCCTACTGCTCTATGTCGATGTCTGGGGACTGGGCAACCGTGGCATGTTCCGCAATATTCGCGACCTCATCCTGCGACCGGGATACATGATCCGCGATTACCTCAGCGGCATGCAGATGGCCTACTTCCCCCCATTCAAGATGTTCTTCCTATTGGCCACCCTCTCGTTCCTCATCGGCTCTGGCTTGAACATCAAGTTTGAGAACAAACTGGCTGCCGACACATCAAGCGAAGCCATAGACTCCGCATAGAGAGCACTGACAGCACTGCTACAGCTGTAAGCAGCGATAGCATAGCCAATGTGGACAGCCTTAGCACAGCCGTCGCTGAAGATACAGAAGGGAAACTATCGCCGGAAGAGAAACATAAAGCCGAGAAAATAAAAAAAATTGATGCTATTGGCCATTACATCGCCAAATTCCAAAGAAATTATCCCAACATCTTCGCCCTTTTCTGGCTGCTGGTCTTTTCGGCTTTCTTATACCTGTTCTTCAGGAAGTGCCCGGCCTATCCCAATATGCGCTATTCAGAGCTGGTGGTGGCCCTGGTCTACACGTCGAACATGTACTCCATCTACTCTAATGTCTCCGACTTTCTGTGCATCGACAATGCCAGCGTGAGCCTCTTGCTGCTCTTGCTCACCCTCGTACCCTTGCACCAACTGTCGGGCTACAGCTGGAAAAAACTGATTCTCATCAACATCATAGCCCTCGTGATGCTCGCCGCCGTGATTGTTGCCTTTCTCGTTCTGGGCATGCTGGCGGTTTTTATAATATGAAATAACTCTTTTCTCTGACCTATGGATACAAAAGAACTGCAACTGCTGGCCGAACAGCGCCGCAAACGTCTGGTGGAGGTTGTCTACCGCGCCAAGGCGGGGCACATCGGCGGCGACCTGTCGTGCCTCAATGTGATGACGGCACTCTATTTCCACGTGATGCAAGGCCTCGATCCGGCCAACCCCAAGGCGCCTGGCAGAGACCGCTTCGTGCTCTCGAAGGGCCACTGCGTCGAGGCACTCTATGTCACCTTAGAGGCCAAGGGCTTCCTTGCACCTGAAGTGCTCGACACTCTGGGACAGTTTGGCAGCATCCTCAGCGGCCACCCCACCATCGAGGTGCCTGGCATTGAGGTGAACAGCGGTGCCTTGGGCCACGGCCTGAGCATCGCCATCGGCATGGCACTGGCTGAGAAGATGGACCGCATGCGACTGGAGTCCCAGCAGTCCCAACAGCCCCGTTACCGCACCTTTGTCTTGATGGGCGACGGCGAGCAGGGCGAGGGTAGCATCTATGAGGCGGCCATGGCGGCACACAAATACCAGCTTGGCAACCTCGTGGCCATCATTGACCGCAACCACCTGCAAATCAGTGGCAACACTGAGGATGTGATGCCCATCGACAGCATCCATGACCGTTGGACGGCCTTCGGGTGGGATGTTGTCACCATGAATGGCGATGACATGGCCGACATCGTGAAAACCTTCGATTCCATCGACTATCAGGGCTCGAAGCCCCACCTGCTCGTCTCCGAGACGACGAAGGGCCGTGGCGTCAGCTTCATGGAGGGTGTGGCCAAGTGGCACCACGGCGTGCTCAACGAGGAACAGTGTCGTCAGGCCGTCAAGGAGATAGAAGCCCGTATCGCCGCGCTTGCATAGCACAAATCTCAATTCTCAAATCTCAAATCTCAATTCTCAAATCTCAAATCAGAATAATGATAGCCTGTAGAAAACAGTTCACCGACACGCTCTTGGAACTGGCGCGTGAAGATAGAGACATCATTGCCGTTACGACCGATGCGCGCGGTTCAGTCACCTTAGGCGATTTCGCCAGTGCCCTGCCACAGCAGTTTGTGGAGTGTGGCATTGCTGAGCAGAACGCCGTTGGCATCAGTGCCGGTCTGGCTCATAGCGGAAAGAAAGTATTCTGCTGCGGGCCTGCTTGCTTTTATGTTGCTCGCAGTCTGGAGCAGGTCAAGGTAGACCTGGCCTATAGCCAGAATCCCGTCACCATCCTCGGTGTCAGCGGCGGCGTGGCCTATGGCGCACTGGGTGCCACCCATCACTCGCTGCACGACATCGCCGCCCTGCGTACCTTCCCGGGCATGACCATCTGCCTGCCCTCAGACTGGCGCTACACACGCAAGCTGGTACGCTTCCTTGTCGATTTCGACAAGCCTTGCTATGTCCGCGTGGGCCGTGCTGCCGTGCCCGATGTCTACGAGGACGATGACTTTGACTTCCAGCTTGGCAAGGCCGTCCAGCTGATGGACGGCACTGACCTGACCATCGTGGCCACGGGCGAGACCGTCTGGCACGCCTGGCAGGCCGGACGGCGGCTGAAGGAGCAAGGCGTCAGTGCCCGCGTCCTCGACTGCTCATGGCTGAAGCCCTTCGACGAGGAGGCCATCCGCCGTGCAGCGCGTGACACGGGACGCATTGTCACCGTCGAGGAACACTCGCGTTTCGGTGGCCTCGGCGCCATGGTGTGCGAGGTGCTTTCGGAGCATCCCGTGCCAGTACGCATCCTCGGCATCCCCGATGAAAACGTCGTTCACGGCACCAACGCCGAGATTTTCCATCACTATGGCCTCGATGCCGATGGCATCGTCTCTCAATGCCTTGATTTCATTGACCATTGACTATTGACTATTTATGATAGCTATTGACCAAAGCACATCGGCCACGAAGGCACTGCTGTTTGACGAGCAGTGCCGTGTATTGGCCCGCAGCAGCGTTGAGCACCACCAGTATTACCCTCAAAGTGGCTGGGTGGAGCACGATGCTGAGGAAATCTATAAGAACACGGTAGAGGCCATCCGCATGGTGTTGAGTGATGATTGTTTATTGTTGAGTGACGTCTCTCAACACTCAACACCCAACACTCAACAACTCTCCCTCGCCATCACCAACCAGCGTGAGACCGTCGTGGTGTGGAACAAGACCACGGGGCGCCCCATTGCCAATGCCGTGGTGTGGCAAGATACGCGTGGCGCCTCGCTGTGCCGTCAGCTGTTGTCCGATGGAATGGGCCCTTTCGTCATGGAGCGCTCAGGTCTGCTCATCGACCCCAACTTCTCTGCTTCGGGCGTAGCGTGGCTGCTCGACAATATCCCCGGTGCGCGCCAGCAGGCTGAGCAGGGGCTGTTGCTCATGGGTACCATCGACACCTGGCTCATCTGGAAGCTCACCGAGGGCAAGGTGCATGCCACCGACACCACCAATGCCTCGCGTACCATGCTTTTCAACATTCACACCATGCAGTGGGACGATGACCTCTTGCGACTCTTCAACATTCCCCGCTCGATGCTGCCTGAGGTCAGACCCTGCGATGCTGTCTATGGCACGACCACCGTCGAGGGGCTCTTCCCGCAAGGCATCACCATCGCTGGCGTCCTGGGCGACTCGCACGGTGCCCTTGTCGGTCAGATGTGCTTCGAGGCCGGCTCGGGCAAGGTGACCTACGGCACGGGCAGCAGCGTGATGGTGAACATCGGCGAGCAGCCGCTGCCTGCCCCCAAGGGACTGGTCACCAGCGTGGGCTTCTCGGCCTTTGGAAAGACGTGGTATGGCTTCGAGGGCAACATCTACAGCACTGGAGCAACGCTGAAGTGGATGTGCGACCAGCTGCAGCTCGTGGACAAACCGCAGCACATGGAGACCCTTGCCACCAGCGTGCCTGACAACGGTGGCGTCTACATTGTGCCCGCTTTCAGCGGACTTGGCGCACCGTGGTGGAACAGCGAGGTGAAGGGTGCCATCCTTGGTCTCACCTTCGCCGCCACCAAGGCCCATGTGGTGAGAGCCGCCCTTGAGAGCATCGCCTTGCAGGTCAAGGACCTCGTCGATGTGATGATTAGCATACCTTCACCTGACGGCACGGCGGCAGCAGATTCTTCACTCTCCACTCTTCACTCTTCACTTAAAGAGGTCTGTGCTGACGGCGGGCCAACAAAGAACCGTTTCCTGATGCAGCTGCAAGCCGACTTGCTGCAGACACCGGTCATCTGCACCGAGGTGGACGATGCCTCAGCCTTGGGGGCTGCTCTGATGGGCGGTTTCGCGCTGGGCCGGTGGAAATCCTTCGATGATGTCATTGCTTTGCGCAAGGTCACCGACGTCTATCAGCCACAGCCTATCGATGGTGCCCTCTATGCCGGGTGGCGCCAGGCCGTAGGACAAATCATCAAATAACTAAAAAACCATACAAACATGAAAAACGGAAAGACTTGCTTTGGCGTGATTATCGGTACGCGCGCCTACTTTAATTCTGAACTGGCCCGCGACGTGCGCCGGCAGTTGCTCAAGACCTTGGACGAGCTGGGCTATGAGTACATCATCCTGCCTGAGGACGCTACGCCCACGGGGTCGTCGAGCATCGAGACACGCGAGGACGGCCTGAAGGTCAGCCGACAGTTCCGCGACCACCGCGACGAGATTGACGGCATCGTCGTCTCGCTGCCAAACTTCGGTTTCGAGATTGGCATCATCAATGCCATCAGCGATGCCGACCTCAACGTGCCCGTTATGGTGCAGGCCTGCGACGACGAGAACGACAAGGTGGACCTCGACTCGCGCCGCGATGCCTTCTGCGGAAAAATCTCAGTGTGCAACAACCTCTATCAGTATGGCATCCCCTTCACTGACACCACCCTGCACACCTATTCCATCTACAGTCCGCTGCTCAGGCAGGACCTGCAGCGCTTTGCTGCCATCTGCCGTGTGGTCAATGGCCTGCGCCACTGTCGTCTGGGCCAGATAGGCACGCGTCCGCTGGGCTTCAACACCTGCCGTGCCAGCGAGAAGCTGCTGCAGCGCGCTGGCATCACCGTGGTGCCCGCCGACCTCAGCGAGATTCTCTTTGCCGCACAGAAGATAGCCGACGACGACCCACGATTCATTGAGATGTGCAACCGCACCTGCAACTACGCCCGTGTGCCTGACAGCTACAAGGAGAAGCTCAACATCCAGGCCAAGTTCAGCGTGGCTGTCGAGGAGTGGATTAAGGTCAACGACGTGCAGGCCGTGGCCATACAGTGCTGGGACTCATTGGAGCAGAACTACGGCTGTGCTCCCTGTGTGACGATGTCGATGCTCTCCGACAAGCTCATCCCCGCTGCCTGCGAGACCGATCTGGCCGGCGCCGTCAGCATGTATGCCCTGTCGCTGGCAGCCCAGCAGGCACCCGCCCTGCTCGACTGGAACAACAACTTTGCCGAGGACCGCAACAAGTGTGTGTGCACCCACTGCGGCAACTTCCCCAAGCAGTTCGTGGGCAACGACGACCTGAAGCTCGGACCCCTCGGTGTCCTTGGTCGTACCTTAGGCAAGGTGCGCACCTTCGGTGCCGTCAATGCCAAGGTGAGCGAAGGCCCCTTCACCTTCTTCCGCATCTCAACCGACGACCCCAAGGGCATCATCAAGGCATACTTGGGCAAGGGCGAGATAACCAACGACCCCTACGGCATGGACGGATGCATCGCCGTGACAAAGGTCGACAACCTGCAGAAGCTGATGAAGTACATCTGCAAGAACGGGTTTGAGCATCATGTGGCCATGTGTCGCACAGAGGTGGTCGACATCCTCCAGGAGGCCATTGAGACCTACCTCGGCTGGCAGCTCTACGTCCACGAGTAATCGGCCCCACCCCAACCCTCCCCTGGGGGAGGGGGAGACCCCACCCCGGCCCTCCCCTGGGGGAGGGGGAGGCCCCACCCCAACCCTCCCCTGGGGGAGGGGGCTAGTTAGACTTGCTGCGGTCTCTCACGCGCGCGCACGTATAAGGGACGCAAAAAAATAGTGCACTAAGTGCACCTGTGGGTTTTAACTATCTGATTTACAAGTCGTTGGTTGGTGTACCAACGACTTTTTTAGTGCACCTGATAGTGCACCAGGGGCCGTGGATGGAGCACCTGAGGCAGTTGATGGGCCATTTGGGCACCGTCAAGGGGTTCTTTGTAGCGATGAAACCGCGGTTTTTGGATAAATTCTCGAGAGAATTTGGCCATAAGTCGGCACTTTATGAGAATAACTCATTGACTTATTCCAATAAGTCGGCACTTTATGAAATTATCTCAATGAGATAAAAACGTCCCACTGCGTGGGACAAAAATCCGACGCCGTCGGACTTTTCCGGGACATGTCTTGCCGTCATTTTTCAGCTGGTGCACTTGGTGCACGATCTGATGCACGAAAAAAGTCGTTGGTGCACTAGATAATGACCTGCAAATCAGTCTATTAAGGCTCATAGGTGCACTTGGTGCACTATTTTTCGCGCGCGTATAATACGCGCGCGAAAAGAGTTCGTCGCAATTCTAACTACCTTCCCCCTCCCCCAGGGGAGGGCCGGGGTGGGGCCTCCCCCTCCCCCCGGGGAGGGCCGGGGTGGGGCCCCTAATTAAAGAACACGTACAAACCGACCATGACGGCGGCCAGGGCGAGCCACAGTGTGATGACCAATGGCGAGGTGGCAGCATGCTCCTTGGTGATGGCAATGGTCGATGCAGGTGCCGTCTTGTCAGTCAGCGACACCACGGCCATCATGGCCACCAGCGCCACGAAGAGCAGGAACGACAGCATCATGAAGTGGGGCCATGCGATGTGCAGCCATGCTGGCGGCCACAGGTAGAGCACGCCGACGGTGAGACAGAACAGCGTGCCCACGGTGAGGGCCAGGTTGGCGGCACGTGTGGTGGTGCGCTTCCAGAACACGCCAAGGAGGAACACGGCCGTCATGGGTGGGGCGATGAATCCTAAGACGCTTTGGAACACATTAAACAGGTTCAGACCCTTGATGCTGTCGATGGCTACGGTGAGCACAATAGCGATGAAAGCGCCCATTACGGTGACGATGCGCCCCACGTAGTTGATGCGCCGTTGCGAGGCATCGGGACGGAAGCGCTTCACATAGATGTCCATGGTGAACACCGTGCTCAGTGCGTTCAGCGCCGACCCGATGGTGGAGACCAGACAGGCCGTCAGCACGGCGAAGACCAGCCCCACCATGCCCACGGGGAAGAGATTCTCCACCATGGTCAGGTAGGCCTCGTCAGGATTGCTCAGCGTGTCCTTGAATAAGGCGTAGCAGATGATGCCCGGCAGGATGTAGAGCAGCACGTCGAGAATCTTCAGCCAGCCGGTGAAGTTGGTGCCTAACTGTCCCTCCTTCAGGCTGCGTGCGGCCAGGACGGGCTGCACCATGCTCTGGTCCGTGCACCAGAACCACACCCCCATGATGGGGTAGCCCAGGATGATGGGCAGCCACGGGAAGTCGGGGTCGTCGTTAGGACGGAACAGCACCCAGTAGTCGGCCGGCACCTTGTCCACGAGGGCACCGATGCCTCCCACATGGCTGATGCCCACAATGGTGAGCACCGCTGAGACGACGATGAGCAGCACCATCTGGTAGACATTGGTATAGGCCACGGCCTTCAAACCGCCCAGCATGGTGAAGAAGGCCGAGATGGCCAGCAGCACCAGCGCCGACGTCCACATGGGGATGTCGAACACCTGACGGATGAGGATGCCGCCGGCAAAGAGCGTCAGCGCCAGCCATGAGATGATGATGGTCACAATGGTGTACCACGCCAGGATGTTGCGTGTGCTCTGGCCGAAGCGCAGTCCCATGAACTCGGGCAGGGTGTGCACCTTCGTGCCGATGTAACGGGGTGCAAAGACGAAGGCCAGCATGGCGATGAATACGAAGGCATACCATGCGAAGTTGCCTGAGACGATGCCCGTGGTGAAGCCTGCCGAGGCGGAGGCGATGAGCATCGAGGGACCGACGTTGGTGCCCCACATGGAGAAGCCGATGTGGTGCCAGCGCAGTGAGCGCTCGGCCAGGAACAGCGAGCTGTCCTTTCTGCGCTTGCTGCTGGCCCAGAGGCCAATGGCGATGAGTATGGCGAAATAGATGCCGAGGATGAGCCAGTCGAGGCCCTGCATGTAGTGACTCTGCATGGTGACTATAGTTTTTTGACTTCAGACTTCAGTCCTTGGAAGGCGGGGGTTATTTCGAGTATGACGGTGTTGTTTAGGTCCATTTCATCGGTACTCTCCACATCGTCGGGATAGAGGGGGATGCGTGCCCCTTCCAGCACGAATACGGGCATCTGGTCAAGCGGCACCTCCACGTCGTAATACCAGCGGCCACCTTCAAGACGCTCGCCGGTGAAGAAGTTGACCCAGTAGGCCTCCCCAAGCCCCTCCGAAGGAGGGGGTGTTTGGTTACCTAAAGTAATGGAAGAATCAGCGTCGTTATGTAACTCGACACCCCCTCCTTCGGAGGGGCTTGGGGAGGCCTTCGGCAGATAGATGTCCCTTCTGCCCTCGCTGTTCATCACCGGGCATACCAGGAACTGTGACCCGAAGAAATACTCATCGTCGATGTGCCACACCTGGTGGTCGTGCGGGTAGCGCATCAGCAGGGCCTGCAGCAGTGGCCACCCTGTGCGGCACGCCTCCTCGCTTTCTTTAATAATGTATGGGATGAGACGGTAGCGCAGTTTCCACCATCGTTTCACAATGGGTGCCACGGTGGGGTAGTGCCACGGCTCACGCTTGCTGGTGCCGTGGTAGCGTATATGTGAGGAGAAGACGCCGAACTGCGTCCACCGCACGTAGACCAAGGGGTCAACGGGCGAGTTCATGAAGTCGGGCGTGGAGTGGAAGCCCGGCACGTCGTGGCTCCAGAAGGCGAAGCCGCTCAGTCCGAGGTGCAGGCCGCCGCGCAGCGACCCGGCCATGCCGTCCCATGAGCTCTCGCTGTCGCCGCCCCAGTGCACTGGGTAACGCTGGCAGCCGGCCCAGGCCGCACGGGCCCAGATGAGGGCGTTGCCAATGGTAGAACCGCCAGTAATCGTCGGTGCTGTGTGTTCCAGTGTGGCCTCGTAGGCGGCGCGCTGGTAGAGCAAGGCGTAGAGGTTGTTCAGACGCTCGGCTGACATGCCATGGTACTGATGGTCCATGTGGATGTTCTCGCCGAAGTCGGTCTTGATGCACTTCACGCCCAGGTCGAACAGCGGCTTCAGCAGTTGGTCCTTGTACCATGCGGTGGCCTTTTCATCGGTGAAATCGATAGTTCCGGCATAGTCGAGGGCAGAGAAGTTAGAGGAAGAGTCAGCGTCATTATGTGACTCAACATCCCCTCCTTCGGAGGGGCTTGGGGAGGCCTTCCGGCTGATATATCCGTTCTCCAGGGCTTCGCTGAGCTGTTCGGCGCCTTGTGCCACGTAGGGCAGCTGCCACAGGCTCACCTTGAACCCCTGGTCGGCCAGGCGATGGATGAAGGCCGCGGGGTCAGGGAAACGCTCGGGGTTGAACTTCCATTCGCAGAGCCAGTCGGTGCGGAACCAGCCTGTGTCTAAGTGAATGACGTCGCAGGGATAGTGTTCGCGGCGCAGACGCTGACAGATGTCCTCCACCTCCTCTGCTGAGAAATAGGTCATGCGGCTCATCCAGATGCCGAAGCTCCACAATGGCGGCATCTGTGGGAAGCCAGTCAGCATGCGGTAGCGTCGCAAGATAGCTTCTGGCGTCTGTCCGCCGATGAGGAACACATCGATGGTGGCGTGTTCGCAGAGGAACTGCACCGACCGTGTGCTGTGGTCGGCCAACGACAGCTTGCAGTAGTCGCTGGTGTGGAAGAACGCTCCGTACATCCGGCTGGACAGGTAGAAGGGAATGTTCTTATAGCAGCGGCGGTTGTTGACGCCCTGGCCGTCCTGGTTCTTCAGAAAGAACGACTGTCCGCTGAGGTCCATCCTGCGGAACCGCTCGCCCGTGCCCACAAAATGCTCGTCATACTGGCATCGGAAGCTGATGGTGGCCCGCGACACCTCCCCAGTATTCCCAGTCGTCCCAGTCGTCCCAGTCGTCCCAGCACTCCCAGTTGTCCCAGTACTCCCAGTCGTCCCAGCAGCCCCACCACTCCCACTCACAAACCCCAGCGGCAGCGTGTCATAGCGCGGTGGCGAGAAATGGTCGTCGCTCAGGGCTATGGGCTTGCTTTCATCGCCATCGGGGAAGATGGTGATGAACGGTGCCGGCTGTGTAGCGGGCAGCAGGTCGCTCCAGTAGTCGAGGGGTGGGGGAGTGAGGTCAATGCGGGCGCGCAGGGTGCTCTTCTCCTCCCCGTCACCGGTGGTCTCTTTGGCGTGTATCTCGATGACTCCCCCATGGCTTTCTCCCTTCTCCTTGGGAGAGGGGTCAGGGGTAAGGCACTTGAGGGTCAGCGGCAGGCGCTCCACCTCAGCGGAAAGGGTGAGCATGTCGTCTTTTTCTACCATTTCATCGTCAGTCATGGTGGTGAACAAACGCACCATGCCTGGCTTGTAAGCCCTGATAATAAGGTCAAAAGACTGTTGGGGTACGGCGTCGTTGGGGGCCATGTCTTCCTGGTGTAGCTGCTGCTGGTAGGGGATGGTGACAATGATGTCGCCATCGCGCTCGGCAACGGCGGTGGGGGCGTAGGCCTTCCACAGGGCTTCGTCGCGCTGCAGCGTGGGGTCGAAGTCCATGAAGTCGAACAGGTGGTAGTTGGTTGGTCTCATGTCGGTGTTATTGGAATATGAGATTGGGTCCTGGCTGGTTGTCGCCGATTTCATCGCGTCTCAGCGGCCGACCCTCTATGGTGTTGCCGCTCAGTGTGAAACCGTCGGTACGGGCGTCGAGATAGATGGCGAAGGCGCGGTCGTTGGTGGCGTAGGGTGCCTTGGCGGGTGCGCTGATGACGTTGTCGCTGATGATGGAGCGCGGCTGGTTGCTCAGCGTGTAGATGCCACCTGCGTCATAGAGCTGGCGCGCATAGTCGCTCACATGGTTGCGGCTGATGATGTTGTGCTCCATGCCGGTGTAGGCTGCCGTCCATCCCCATCCCACGCAGATGCCTGAGTAGTTGACATGGCTGACGCTGTTGTCGCTGATGACGACATCGCGTACGTAGCCGCAGCCGATGCCCACGGCGCCCCAGTCCTCGTTGGCCGCATCGTGGATGGTGTTATGGGTGATGGTGAGATGCTGGCATCGCTCAGCCAGGTCGTTGTAGGGGCGGTGCACCTCGCGTGGGCTCTCAGCGAAGGAACCGGCCAAGATGGCGGTTCCACCGATGTCCTCAAAACGGCAGCTGTCGACGGTGGCGTCCTTCACGCTGACATAGTCTAAGGCGGTGGCGCCTAAGTGACGGAAGGTGCAGCCGATGAAATCGACGCTTTCAGCCTCTCTAACGGTGACGGCGCTCACTGGGCGCTCCACCCATGCCTGGTTCTCCAAGGTCGCATCCCATGGCAGCCCCTCGTTCTCTTTCAGCTTATAGGCATCAACGATGGGGAAGCCACCCTGCAGCGTCACATGTCCGCGGTGCAGGGGACGGTTCCAGCAGGTGCTCTCGAAGGTGATGCCGCGGAAGATGATGTGGTGGGCACCATCGACCACCACCAGCTGCTCTACACCATCGCGCTGCTCAGTGCTCCGTAGCAGGAAAGAGCTGCTGCCCCGCTCGCCGCCGATGACAGGCTGTGGCCAGGGGTGCTCAAACTCCAAACGGCTCTCTGGCTCGTGGAAGGACACGATGGCTGAGCCACCGCGCCTGCAAATCTCTTTTACACGCAGGATGGCGATGGCCCACCGCTGGTGTACCACCATTTCCATAGGGTCAGTGCCGTTTAGCACGTTTTCATCGGGTGCGCCGATGGTGATGGTTCGCTGTGCGGTGTTGAAGTCGATGATGGGTGCCATGCCCTCGGCAGGCCACAGCTGGCGGTGCTGCTGTGTGGCATCGCCGCAGATGACGGTGCCCGCCTCGCCGCAGATGACCGTGGGCGAGTCGGGCGTGCCGCTGTCCTCGGGGCGCAGGAAAAGCGGCTCGTCCATGTAGTAGCGTCCCGCCTTGATGACGATGGTGATGCCGCCTTGGCAGCGGTTGTCGCCGGTGCGGCGCCATTCGCGTGCCTGTCGCAGTGCCTCGTGAAGGCTCTCGCCGGGGTGCACCACGATGTCGGCAGCCTTGCACGCAGTTGTGAGGAGTAGTAGGATAGCCAGTGTCAGTAGTCTGTTCATGGTCTTTCAGGTTTCTTCGGTGCAAAGTTACGAAAAGTAGAGAGAAGAACAAAACAAAGTTTACTTTTTCTTCCGATACGAAGTAACTTCGCCTCTCCATCCACTCACGCCAGCGCGTACAAATTATTTATCATCTTTAGCAACTGATACTAGAACTATATACTCCCCTCTCCCCCGCGAGAGGGGCCGGGGGTGAGGCCAAACCTTAAAAACCGCTAATTTTTCCCTAATGAGGCGAAATAATCCACTATTCTTTCCGCGTTTAGGATTTTTTTTGTACCTTTGCAGCGAATTTGTGTCAAAAGCACACTAAGAATTCGTATAATAACATAACCACACAGAATAACAATCATGCTGAAAAAAATGAAGAAGAACCTTCTCGTTGCACTTGCTTTGACGGCAGTGATGCCCGTAGCTGCACAAGACCTGATTGCCAATCAGGCCCCCATTGACCGCAAACTGCGCGCCGTTGACTCCATTCAGTTGAACCAACTTTTAGAGAACGAGGCCACCGCTGCCTCGCCCGCTGCCCAGCTGTATAACGACTGGAACAACCAGTATGTTGGCAGGCAGACAACTCTTCCCGATAGCTTCCTCATTGACCTGCGCGACTTCGCCATGCCGACACCCAGCCGCCAGATTACCTCTAACTTCGGCGCCCGCTGGGGACGCCAGCACAAGGGCCTTGACATCAAGCTGAACACCGGCGACACTATCGTCGCTGCCTTCTCAGGCAAGGTACGCATCGTGCGCTATGAGGCCAAGGGCTACGGCAAGTATGTCGTCATTCGTCACCCCAACGGACTGGAGACCATCTATGGCCACATGTCAAAGCACTTGGTGACCGAGAACCAGGAGGTGCGTGCCGGCGAGCCCATCGGACTGGGTGGTAGCACCGGACGTAGCACGGGTTCGCATCTGCACTTTGAGACTCGTCTCTGCGGCACCGCTCTGAATCCCGCACTGATGTTCGACTTCTACAACCAGGACGTGGTGGGCGACAGCTATATGTTCCGCAAGGCCACCTATAACAAGGAGTCGCTCGTGGCTACCCGTCTGCGTGGCGTAGGCGGCACTGGTGGCACTGACAACACCAACTACGCTCAGCTGGCCCAGGAGCAGCCTGCTCAGGTTGTAACGAACACCAGGACGCTGGCTTCCAACAACCAGTCAACGACCAGCTATCACAAGGTGAAGCGCGGCGAGACGCTCTATGGCATCGCCCGTCAGCATGGCACCACCGTTGATGCTCTCTGCCGTCTGAACCGCATCACCTTGCGTACCGTACTGAAGCCCGGTCAGATTCTGAAGTACAACTAAACATTCTTCTTCTGATATAAAAGCCCACTTATGCCCGATAACATCGCATCGGGTGCTAAGACATAGAGGACATCATTCGGAAACAAATTGGCACTAATTTGGGAAAATTTACCCATATTAGTGCCAATTCTTTTCTTTTCTGAGCCAAAGGGTGACGCGCTTGTCGCTGAAGGGACACAAGGACGAACAGGGGAACATGGATATGTCATGGATGTGTCATGGATATGCCCCCCCGCCTGTCCGATGATCGTTGGCCATAAAAAAACCGTGGCGGAGTGACCGCCACGGATTTGTTATACTTTTCAATTTGTTTACTCAGCGCTCTCGTCAGCCGTGCTCTTGAAGGCATCGTTGTAGTCAGTCTCCCACTGCGGTATGACCCAGGTCCAGTTGGGGTCGTTGGCTGCGATGTTCTTTGCGATGGCCGAGTGGGCACTGCCTCCCTGGGCAAGGCCACGACGGCTGATAGGCATATTCCAGCGCTTGTAGTCGCTGAAGCCTACGCCCTCACCCCACAGCTCAAGCTCACGGTAGTTGACAATCTCCTGGAACAGGTCGTTGCCCGTCTTGTCGCAAGTGTAGCCCGGTGTACGGTCGGTGGTCGTGTTCAAGGCCACAAGTGCCTCCTGGGCAGCTGTCGTGTTGTTAAGGAAGTAGTTGGCCTCAGCCTCGATGAGATACATCTCCGATGAGCGGATGAAAGGCAGGTAGCTTACACCCGGCGTGTCGAACACATAGAACTTCAGGTGACCGCCGATGTAATAGTAGCCTGGTGCATAGGGGCGAGCCATGGCCGAAGCCCCGATGGCATGACGCTTCTCGATATAGGCATTGACCTCTTCCCACAGGGGATCGTTAGAGATGCCCAACATACCGTAAGTAAGATAGTAAGCGTCGGGAACCGTTGGGTCGCTGAGGTTGTATGAGGGGAACTTGTCGGGTGTGAGGAACAGTCCCTTACGGATGTCGTTGTCAGGAATCTGGTTTGTCAGGTCGATGTTGATGGAGCCGGCACCGTTAGCCGTGTTGGCAGCATAGTAGCCGTTGCAGGCATACTGCGTGCCATAGCTCCAGTACCAGTTGTTCTCGCTCGCATCGCCATAGCTGCCGAAAATCCACTCGCTGGTGGGACGGCAGAAACCGCTGTAGTAGGCGGTGTTGTCCATCAGGGGATAGCCTTCGCGTGCCAGCTTGGCCTGTTCCAAGGCCTTGGCATAGTCCTGGCGTGTCAGTGCTGCACGGGCATAGACGGCGTGTGCCACATTCTCGTTGGCAATCCACACCTCGTTGCTGCTACGATCCATGCCGCTTTCCTTGAACAGGGCGATAGCCTCATCGCAGTCCTTGTAAATCTGCTTGTAGCAGTCGGCCATGGACGACAGCCCCATGCCGCCTGTCGACTCGTCAAGGCGCAGGATGATGCCGTCAGCAGCACCGTTGTTGCTGTCCTGCCAGCGCGGAGCGTAGTAGTGCAGCAGCTTCTCAAAGGCGTAGGCACGGTAGGTCAGCGCCGAAGCCTTGTCGAACTTGACGAGTCCAGGTTCACCTGTGGCTTCGTCAATGTGAGCGATGATGGTGTTGGCCTGTCCGACGAGGGTATAGTAGTAGTACCAGGGATAGGCATCGTAGGACGTGTTGTTGCGGGTGGAGTACTGCAGGTTCATGATGGGTGCCCAGCCCGTTGCATAGTAATTGTAGAAGTAGTCCTGCGAGCCATAGTTCTCGTAGATGACGAAGATGCGGTTTTCACCAGCACATCCCTGGCTCCATGCGTACTGCTGCGTCGACATGGTCTTGGCAATACCGTTGAGTGCCATATAGCCCGACTCGGCAGTAGCGGTGGCTACATCAGCCGACACCGATTCAGTGGGGTCGGTTTCCAGATAGTCGCTGCTGCAGGATGTGAGTACCGGTGCACCCACCAGCACCATGCCTGCCAAGAGTTGATTGATATATCTCTTCATAATGATGATCTCCTATGATGTTTGGTTAGAAATTAACAGAAAGTCCGAAGTTATACACGCGGGCCGTGACATAGGTCTCGTCGTAGCCACCCGTGAAGTTGTACTGCGGGTTGAGGCCCTGGCGTGCTGTAAGGGTGAAGAGGTTTTCCACACCGGCAGTCAGCGTCACACCGCTGACAACGCCGCCCAGACTGTTGAGCCACGACTTAGGCAGGTTGTAGCTCAGCGAGATGTTCTTCATCACCAGATAGTTGGCGCTGGTGAGCCAGCGGTCGCTGGTGGCATTGTTCTTCGAGCTGCGGTTGTAGTTCATCTGAGGCGTGCCGTCGGCATCAATGCGGTTGGCATCGGTGATGTTGGCGGGTTCGGTCTGCCAGGCCTTCAGGGCATCCTTGTGGATGGCCGAGCCGCTGGTGGCTGAGTTGGTAGACATGAGCGACTGGTAGACACCGTCGAAGGTGTAGCCGCCAAGGCTATAGGTCATCAGCATGTTCAGGGTCAGGTTCTGATAGGTCAGGCCAGTGGTGAATGAGCCGTAGACGGTGGGCAGTGCACTCTTGTGGAAGTCGCGCAGGCCATGAGCGGTGTCCATGGTGTAGTTGGTGCCTCCCTCATAGTAGCCTGTTGCAATCTTGTTGCCATCTTCGTCCAGGACAAACTCGCCAGTTTTTTCGTCTGTCTGGTAGATGGGCGTACCGCCGATGTTCACCAGCTCGCCAGCTTTCACGGCATTGTCAATCTTCTCAGGGTCGATGGTGTAGAGCGACTGTCCGGTCTTCTGGTCAACGCCCTCAAAGTGGTAGGTGTAGAAGTCATAGAGCGAGCGGCCCTCAGTGTAGTTGTGCAGTCCAGAGAGGATGTTGTCGCCGTTGGGCAGCTTGCGAATCTTGTTGTGCAGGAAGGTGGCGTCAATGCCGGCCGTCCAGCGCCAGTCCTTGTTCTTGATGATGTCACCGTCGAGCGAGATTTCCCATCCGTAGTTCGAGATGGTACCGATGTTCTTGGCCACGGTCATGTTGTAGTAGTCCTCGTTGTAGGCGAAGGAGCCAGCCGACAGGGGCAGACGGACATCGAAGAGCAGGTCCTTGTTGCGCTTGTCAAAATAGCCGATAGAGAAGTTCAGACGGTCGAACAGACGGCCCTCGAGGGCAACGTCAATGGTCTGTGCCGTCTCCCACTTGATGTCGGGTGCTGCCAACTGCTGCTTCATCAGTGCGCTGCTGCCGGCGTTCTTGTCAACATAGTACAGTGCCTTGTATGCGTAGTAGCTCACGCCGGCATCGTTACCCGTCTCACCATAGCTGGCACGCAGGCGCAGCTGGTCGACCCAGTCGACTTTCTCCATGAAGGCTTCCTTCTTGATGTTCCAGCTGGCACCCACCGAGAAGAAGTTGCCCCAGCGGTTGTCTTTATGGAAGCGGCTGGAACCATCGCGGCGCCAAGAGGCATCGAAGAAGTACTTCTGGTCGTAGTTGTAGCGTACACGTGCCAGGTACGACTCGGTGGTGTACTCGTCGTCGCTGCCATACATGTATGAGTTGTTCAGGAAGTTGTTCTGCACGAAGATGTCGGGCACGGCCATCGTGGTGTTCATGCCATAGAAGCTCTTCGAGGAATACTTGTAGTTCTCGTGTCCTGCCATGGCGTCAATGTGGTGGACACCATACTCATGGCTCCAGTTCAGCAGCTCCTGCATGGTGTAGGTGTTGTACTCGTAGGCATAGCTTGACAGGCGTCCGTTGTTCGTGGCGCCGTCACCGATGTTGGGGTTGTTGTAGCGTGTGCGGTTGTTCGTGCGGTGTGCCATGTTGCCCTTCACCGAGACGACAAAGTCGTAAGGAAGGTTGAGGTTGACGAAGGCCGTGCCATCGATGACGTTGCGGCGGCTCTCATCCTGGTCGGCGCGCAGCTCGTAGGCGATGTTGCGGTTGTCAAGATAGTCCGACGTGGTGTCGAACTCAGGGCCGTCGACACCCATGACGATGCTGCCGTCCTCGTTATGCAGGTAGACAGGATAGACGGGAGCCATGTAACGGGCCACATAGAACGGGTTGGCATAGGCATTGGCCGAGGCATTGTTGTTGAAGTGGCGCGTCGAGACCGTACCCTGCAAGTTCACGCCCGTGGTAATCCACTTGTTCGGGGTGAACTGCGAGTTCAGTCGAGCGGTGAAGCGCTCGTAGTCACTGCCCACCACGTAGCCCTTCTCCTTGAGGTAGCCGATGGAGCTGTAAATGTTCACCTTGTCAGTGGTATAGTTGCCGTTGAGGTTATACTCCTGGCGGTCGCCCGTGCGCTCAATGTTGTCCTCCCAGTCCAGGTCAGTATAGCCGGGCAGTACGTTGGCCACCAGCTTGCCGTTGGCATCGAAGAGGGCATCGTTGGCCTTGTCGAAGATGTTGTTGTGCAGCACTGACAATGCAAGGTTCTTCGAGGCATAGTCAGCGGCATCGGCCTCCGACAGACCGTCGTTCCAGATGCCATAGTTCTTCAGAGCAGCCCACGACGACTCCATGAAGTCCTTCACGCCCAGGCGATCATACTCCTTGATACCGCGGTTGTAGAAGCCGTGATTGATCTTCAGGTTAATCTGGCTGGTGTTGTTCGAGCGTCCGTTCTTCGTGGTGATGATGATGACGCCGGCTGATGCACGGTTACCATACAGTGCTGCCGATGCAGCATCCTTCAGCACCGAGATGCTCTGGATGTCGTCAGGATTCAGGTCGGCGATGTTGCCGCTGTAGATGATGCCATCGACGACATAGAGCGGTGAGTTAGAGCCGTTCAGCGAGCCGATGCCGCGGATGCGGATGTTTGGCTCGGCACCCGGCTCACCGTAGGTGTTGTTCACCTGCACACCAGGAGCGGCACCTTCCAGGGCACCCGTCACCGACGTACCGATGCGCTGCTCAATCTCCTTCGAGTCGATGCTGGCCACCGAGCCGGTGATGCTCTGTTTCTTTGCCGTGCCGTAAGCCACGACGATGACCTCGTCGAGGGCCGTCTGGTCGCTGGTCAGCATGATGCGCATGTTCGGACGGGCGCTCACCTCAATAGGCTCCATGCCCACGTAGGTGATGCGCAGCACGTTCTTGCCGGCAGGACAAGTCAGCGAGAACTGACCATTGGAGTTGGTCACCGTTCCCACTGTGGTGCCGACAACTTGTACAGTGGCGCCGATGACGGGCTGGCCGTCATCCTGCGACAACACCGTACCATTGACTTTCGTCTGGGCCAGTGCGCCTCCCACCAGGAGGAAGAGCATGGCCAGTAGTGTCATGATTCTTCTTTTTTCCATAATTTTTCTCTCTCGTTTTGGTTGTTAAATAATCGTTGTTCGTCTCCTACTATTTTATTTTAATGTATGCGTACAATATTATTGCCCCATTTTAGTTTATTTATATACACCTCCCGGCCGGAGGTGTGCACGCTCGCCCGTGGCACACAAGGCAAAGCCAAATGTTACAGTTTGCAAAAATAAACATAATTTCTTAAAACGCCAAGAGTTTTTGCTAAAAAATGCTTTGCAACACCCTTTTTTTGATACTTTTTGTTAACGAAAGGGCGTATTTTGGTAACATTCTCCTAAAAAAGTGAAAACGAACCAGCCCCGTTTCATTCCAAACTGAAACTTTTCAGCAAGTCAA
>Ga0310691_10000960_pt1 | contig 48175 bp, 50 predicted proteins | sample 176DNAGHGlowgp2_FD_203887 | JGI IMG/M metagenome (GOLD analysis project Ga0310691, IMG submission 203887) | Sheep rumen microbial communities from Palmerston North, Manawatu-Wanganui, New Zealand - 1766 DNA GHGlow gp2 (v2) (version 2) | ecosystem: Host-associated > Mammals > Digestive system >... | reverse complement strand
CTGGGATCTATAAACGGCGGCTTGGTTTTCTGTCCTTTTCTCTTGAAAGAAAAGTACCAAAAGTTCAAGGCCGACATCATGGGCCTCCGCACGTGGCGGGCGCCCCTCCCCCATGTCGGCCGGGCCCTCGCGCCCATCCCGGAGTAGGGTAGGGCATCCCGCTGTAAGAGGCCGTTGCCGCCAGCCGTTTATGTCATCCCTTGCAGAGGCATGTGCGACTGGGATCTATAAACGGCGGCATGGAATATAACGGATTTTGGCTATCTATTTGAGCTGGATAAATATGAAAAGGCCGAAGTGGTCAAAAAATTTGACCACCTTAAGAAATTGAAATTCAGTAAGGTTACGACGACTAAAGCGGATTTGGCAATTTTGCCAAATCCGCTTTTTGTTAGTGGGTTCTCGAATACCTAAAAGGTCTTCCTTTTCCAGATGATAAAGAATACCATGCCGAGTAGTCCAAAGACCAATCCCACAACCCAACATCCCCCTTTTCGTCCCTTCCTTTCTTGCGTCGAAGGCATCGCCGTCGATTGTTCCGAAAGGTGGGCCAGGCGCACCGTGTCACGGCAGGCCTCAAAGGTCTGTAGCTCGGTTTTCTTTTTGTCTTGCAGGTGCATTGTGCCATGCGCTGCCGTGAGACGTACACCCTCGATGAACGATGGGTTTTCGGGTCGCTCTGGCCACTCCAACGTGAGCCCGTCGAGTTGGAGGCTGAGCTGCTGCCAAACGGTGTCGCGATAGTGGAGTTGTTGCTGCCGCCGCTGCAATAGGGTGAGGCTCTCGGTGCTTTGACGGTGACTGTGACAGGCGGTAAGCGTGAAGAGTAGAATCAGTAGCATTGCCACTAAAGGCATAGATCCCAAGCTCCCCGCATGCCCCCGCTGGGATGACATGCCTTTAGCGTCAATGTCTTCAAAGCCCACCATATTCTTTCTCCGCATCGAAGCAGGGACAGGCTTTGTTGGCGAAGCGCCTGTGGTTATAGATTTTCGCATGAGGATAACGTTTTTTGAGCACGGTCATCAGCTTGAGGAGGGCCTCCTTCTGCTTGGGCGTGCGCGTGTCGGTAGGACGGCCTTGGGTGTCGAGCCCTCCGACGTAGCAAACGCCGATGCTGTGGGCGTTATGCCCTCGGCAGTGTGCCCCCACGGAGTTTTCGGTTCGCCCACGATAGACCGTTCCGTCCAGGTCAACCACGTAATGATAGCCTATGCCCTTCCATCCCCGCGCCTTATGCCAGCGGTCGATGTCGTCGACCGTCACCTTCATGTCGGGTGGTGTGGCGGTGCAGTGGACGATGATGGCGTCGATGCGTCGCTCGTCAGGCGGCAGTGTTGTCTTGAGTGCCATCAGGGCCAGGCCGGCCACCAGTATGCCCCCGAACAGGGCATACCGGATGGCCTCTTTCATAGCCAGTCTCATCACTCGTCATTCTCCGAACGGGTTTCCGACAGCTCATAGGCCTCTGTGTGGGGCTTAGGGCACATCTGTCCGCGACGCACCTTCTTGTAGTACTTGTACGACTTGGGGGTGCCGTCGGCACGGTTGCCCACCACTTCTTCGCCGGCGATGTCGTAGATGCCGTCGAACTCAAGGGTGACGCTCTCCACGTCGGCCTTCAGCTGCGGACAGGGCAAGAAACGCACGTTGAGCTTCTGGATCTGCTCCATGCCCATGATGCGTGGGACCTCATTATTTTTCGAAAAAAACGTTCAAGTTTCATGTATAAATGTTTTTTCCGTATCTTTGCAACCACTATAAAGTTTTTGGATATGCCTTTTTTAGGTAATTGTTCAAATAACTTGTTTGAAACCAGCCTCTTGTCAACACGGAATGTGACTGACATGGCGAAGCTGTGAAGGGTTGTGAGTTAAAGTAAGCTTCACTCGTCATCCTGCAAGCCGATTTTGTCATCCCGTGCTGGGGGAGGCGAGTGGGATCTATAAAAGGGCTTGGGGAAAGACTACGACTTCGAGGCCCACAAAGAACTTGTTCCCATGCAGCCAGGCGATGTGGCGACGACTTATGCCGACGCTACGGCTTTAGAGAGAGACTTTGGGTTTGTGCCGAAGATTACACTGAGAGAAGGTTTGAGGAAGTTCGCGGAGTGGTATAAGGGATATTATTCATGATGGGGTTGCGGGAAAATGTTATTATGAGTATTTTTGCAAAACCATAAAACTAATAGAACTATAAAGAATAAGGAAACGACAAAGATGAGATACGACGAAGCAGTTGCCGTTAAGAATGCTAGCAAGCATTTAATTGGCACGACGGATCAACAAGGTTATCAGGTTACTGATATCATCATTGTTCCTTCTGACCAAGATAAGAGGAACGATTTCTTGCTTTGTTACATACAAAATAGAGATGCAAGATTTTGCTTGATAGATTATCTTAACGACGATTTGATTGTCATGGGGGTGGATACTACCCATTTGACAACTGATGGAGTTTTGTTTTACAATGTAATTCAACCCGAACTTGTTTGTGCTGGATGATGTTGTATTCAAGAAAACAGATTGATAAAGCGGGGCAAGTCATGTTGTCTTCAAAAGACAACGTTGAGGTTGAGCAGGCTGTTGCCATCATTGATGATTGGAGACAAAATCATTTGCCTGTTTTGAAAATGCTTGGGGAGACCTTGTCGGACTTGTTTGTAAAAAACGATGTTGTATACCTTTTTACATCGCAACGCCTCAAGAGAATGACATCCATACAGGACAAACTTGACAAAAAGCCCGACATGAAATTAGGCGGTCTAAACGATATCGGAGGATTGCGTTATGTTTTCTCTGACACCGACTCTGTGTACAAGGCCATTAAGGTAATACTTGAGAATAAGATTGTAGGGTTCGAGCTGCTTCCCCAGTTAGTCGCCAACCCCGAGCAATATGATTATATAAAAAGCCCTGCAAAATCAGGATATAGGAGTGTTCATTTGGTTTTTAAATGTATCAATGCAGATGAGAGGTATGAAGGGTTACGGGTGGAGTTACAATTGAGGACCAAGTTGCAGCATAATTGGGCTACAGCAGTTGAATCGGGAGAGGTTATCACACACCAAGCTTTAAAAAACAGCGAAGGTCCAATAGAATGGCTGGAGTTTTTCAAAATAGCCAGTGCATTGTTTTCTTTAGAAGAAAAATGTCCTTTGCTTAAGGAATACACCACTTGCGATATTGAGACATTGAAAAACTCATTGATGGATCTGGAAGAAAAAGCCAAATGCGTCACTATGCTTAAAGCTTTCAAATCAGCCCTTCAACTGATTGAGAGCAGCAATTACGACACGGAGTATTATTTGTTGTATGTTGATTACGAGAAACGTATAGTAAATGTAGCGCCATATGCTATTGAGCAACAAGCGGAGGCCTCGCTTCGATATAATGAGTTGGAAAAGAAAATTGAAACACCAAATAACGCAGTGATTTTGGTTTCAGCTGCCAGCCTTAAGGATTTGCGCGAGGCTTATCCTAGTTATTTTATTGACACAAGTGAGTTTTTGGAACAAATCGAGTCGTGTTTGAATACTATTAATTCATGAATAAAGACCAAAAACTCGCAGTGAAGTTTGTAGAAGCGTTGGGAAAACAAAACCCAACTGCAGAGGAGAAGAAGTTACAGGCATTGATCAAGCAGGCATTGCTTGCCGATAATCCGATGGCGTTCATCGATGAGGTTTATAGGGCTTTCAACGGGTGTGGAAAAGTGAAAATGGATACACTGGCTCTCAACTCTACGCTCTCAACTCTCAACTAAAACTCCCATGCGTCTCCACCGCGCCCTGTTCTACATCCTCCTGGCCATCTTCATCGCCGGCATCCTCTTGGCTGTCTTCGTCGACCCGTTGAAGGTGATGAGCCGTGTGGCCACGGGATTGGTTACAGGTGCTTTTGTGGGTTTGCTTTCGACGGTTGTCAATTATGCTTATGCTTGGCAGAAATACTTTTCTGAACTGTTCTCCCATGCCTTCGAGCTTTTCAATGATTTAGAACACGAGTTGGTGAAAGCCAGAGTTGAAGTGGATTCTGTAGAATCATTCAGCAAAGAGTCGTTGATAAAAAACGCGAAAAGCAACACTCCAGAGGCTATTGAAAAAGGTGAGAAGGAAATCTATAAATACGACAAGTACCGGATTGTTTTTGACGACACCCCGTATGCTCCGTTATTCTTTTCCAAGAAGACTGTGGCTGCTTTAGATGATTTAAACAGATTTGTTAGTTTTGATCTTAGGGCTATCTCTATGTTTAAAGCACCCAAAGACATGTTTGTTTGTCTTCAGGACGGGCATTTCTCGAGCAAAGAGGAAGAGGAGATCTGTATTGGCGACAGGGATGAATTCTTTGACTTCATCGTGCAGCGCATCTATGACTGGCGTGACCACACTGCCCATTGTATGAGACGTTTAGGCACCCTTTTGGTTGCCGTACAAGACTCGCTGAAACCTTTCAACATTGCTGAAGAACATAGAATGACGCCAAAGATAGTGTCCGACTTGGCCGCCAGACAGTTGAAGGACATTCCTGACCGAAACCCGATGGATGAGATGGCAAAGGAGATGGTGGAAGAGATGGAAGAAAGAATGAAAGGGGACGGAGCGTTGGACTTCGTATTAGAGGATGGCGAGGATGAACCCCAATGAATCGGAAACACAGGAGACATGGCGCGTAATCGCTCAACGGTCCTCGGACATCGCCCAACGGCTGTACCAAGCCATGCTGGAATTTTGTAAAACAAAACGTAAAGGTCGTAAGCATGGGCGTGTTGTCAATCGTTTAAATGCCTATTATAGATATTTCTCTCAATATGAGCATTTCTCGGAACAAGGTTGTGGAGACAGCCTTGCCCCATTTGGAAGCGACAACGTGTCTTTTCCTCTTGCCATTGATGCTTTGGAAGAAGGTTTGAAAGTGGTGGTGAAGATTTGTGCGTCGCCCTAATCGGGCTCGTCCCCTCGACTCTCAACTTACTACTCTCAACTTTCAACAGACTCTAAACCCTCAACTCTAAACTATCAATTGTAAATTATCAATTCTCAATTATAAAAAATGTCAGTATTCAAAGATAAAGTCCTCCTCATCACTGGAGGCACGGGCAGCTTCGGCAACGCCGTGCTGAACCGTTTTCTCAGAACCGACATCGGCGAGATTCGTATCTTCAGCCGAGACGAGAAGAAGCAGGACGACATGCGTCACGACTTCCAGGCGCGTATGCCGGAGGTGGCCAACAAGATCAAGTTCTATATCGGCGACGTGCGCAACAAGTCGACGTTGAAATATGCGATGAAAGGCGTCGACTATGTGTTTCATGCCGCTGCACTGAAGCAGGTGCCCTCGTGCGAGTTCTTCCCGATGGAGGCGGTGAAAACAAACGTCATCGGAACGGATAACACGCTTGACGCGGCCATCGATGCCGGCGTGAAGTGCGTGATTTGCCTCTCTACCGACAAGGCGGCCTATCCCATCAATGCGATGGGCATCACCAAGGCCATCGAGGAGAAAATAGCCGTGGCCAAGAGCCGTCTCAGTGGCGACACCAAGATTTGCTGCACACGTTATGGCAACGTGATGTGCTCGCGCGGCTCCGTCATTCCGCTTTGGATTGACCAAATCCGCAAGGGCAACCCGATTACTTTGACCGAACCTAATATGACGCGCTTCATCATGTCGTTGGAAGAGGCCGTCGACTTGGTGCTGTTCGCTTTCGAGCACGGGCAGAACGGCGACATCCTCGTCCAGAAAGCCCCCGCCTGCACGATCCAGACGCAAGCCGAAGCGGTTTGTGAGTTGTTTGGCGGCAAGAAAGAGGACATCAAGGTCATTGGTATCCGTCACGGAGAGAAGATGTTTGAGACCTTGCTAACCAAAGAGGAGTGTGCCAAGGCTGAGGATATGGGCAACTTCTACCGTGTGCCTGCCGACAACCGCGACCTCAACTACGACAAGTACTTCAAGGAAGGCGACATAAAGCGTGCCACCATCGAAGAGTTTAACAGCGACAACACCCGTCGCCTCAACCTCGAAGAGACCAAAGAGAAGATCGCCTCGTTGGAGTATATCCAGAACGAGCTGAATGGGATTCCTAACATTGTGAAATAAAGTGAAATGCGTGTTTTAGTAACTGGCGCGAAAGGCTTCGTGGGCAAGAACCTTTGCGCCTCATTGAAGAACATACAAGACGGCAAGGACAAACGTTTCCCCGACCTGAAGATCGATGCCGTCTTCGAGTACGACCTGGGCAACACCCCCGAAGAGCTGGACGCTTGGTGCCGTGAGTGCGACTTCGTGTTCAACCTCGCCGGCGTCAACCGCCCCCAAAACCAAGAGGAGTTCATGGAGGGCAACTTTGGTTTTGCCAGTTTGTTGCTTGATACCTTGAAGAAGCATGGTAACCGTTGCCCCGTTATGCTGAGTAGCTCGCAACAAGCTTCGCTGACGGGACGTTTCGGTAACTCCGAATACGGTCGCAGCAAAAAGGCAGGGGAGGAGTTGTTCTTAAAGTATCAGGATGAGACGGGCGCCAAGGTGTTGGTCTATCGCTTCCCTAATCTTTTTGGCAAGTGGTGCCGTCCCAATTACAATAGCGCGGTGGCTACTTTTTGCAACAACATTGCCAATGACCTGCCCATCACCGTCAACGACCCATCGGTGGAACTGGAGCTGCTCTACATCGACGACCTGGTGGACGAGATGATAGCCGCCCTTCAAGGTAAGGAGCACCGCTGCGACTTCGACGGCCTGGGTGTGTTCCCGATGGAGAAAGGACCATATTGCTACTGTCCCGTCACGCATCACGTGAAGTTGGGTGAAATCGTAGATCTGCTATACCGTTTTGCCGAACAGCCTAAGACGCTGACCATTCCAGAGATTCCTAACGGCAGTTTCGCTAAGAAGCTTTACTCCACGTATCTCTCGTATCTCCCCAAAGAGAAAGTGGCTTTCCCGCTGAAGATGAACATCGACGACCGAGGTTCCTTCACCGAGTTGGTCCATACCTTGAATTGTGGCCAGGTGAGCATCAACATCTCGAAGCCTGGCATCACCAAGGGCCAGCACTGGCACCACACCAAGTGGGAGTTCTTCATCGTGGTCAGTGGGCACGGCCTCATCCAGGAGCGCAACCTGAACGACCCCGAAGGGAAGGTGATCGAGTTCGAGGTCACGGGCGACAACATCCAATGCATCCACATGTTGCCGGGGTATACGCACAACATCATTAACCTTTCGGACACTGAGGACTTGGTCACGGTGATGTATTGTAACGAGATCTTTGATCCTAATAAACCAGATACCTTCTTTGATCCAGTTCAGTAAAAGACAGCCTCCTATGTCATTCCTGCTGAGGAAAGTGCGGCAGGATGGAATCTATAGGAGGCGGCACAAAGAAGTAAATACAAAATAGACGGCTTCAGAAACCATAGATCCCATGCCACCGCACTACCAGCCGCAGGGATGACATGCTTTCTGAAGCCTGCAAAAACCATTATAACATTCAGTAAAAGACAGCCTCCTATGTCATTCCTGCTGAGGAAAGTGCGTCAGGATGGAATCTATAGGAGGCGGCACAAAGAAATAAATACAAAATAGACGGCTTCAGAAACCATAGATCCCATGCCACCGCACTACCAGCCGCAGGGATGACATGCTTTCTGAAGCCTGCAAAAACCATTATAACAAAATCATGGTACAATTCAAAAATAACGGTAAACTAAAGCTGTTGATCATCGTCGGCACAAGGCCGGAGATCATCCGCTTAGCGGCAGTCATCAACAAATGCCGTGAGTATTTCGACTGCATCTTGGCCCACACCGGCCAAAACTACGACTACAACCTCAACGGCATCTTCTTCAAGGACCTCAAGCTCGCCGACCCCGAGGTCTACATGAACGCCGTCGGCAACGACCTGGGCGAGACCATGGGCAACATCATCGCCAAGAGCTATCAACTCATGGTGGAGATCAAGCCCGATGCCGTGCTCGTTTTGGGCGACACCAACAGCTGCCTCAGCGTCATCGGTGCCAAGCGCCTTCACATCCCTATCTTCCACATGGAAGCCGGCAACCGTTGCAAGGACGAGTGCCTGCCCGAGGAGACCAACCGCCGCATCGTGGATATCATTTCCGATGTCAACATGGCCTATAGCGAGCATGCCCGCCGCTACCTGGCCGACTGCGGTCTGCCCAAGGAGCGCACCTATGTGACAGGTTCGCCCATGGCCGAAGTGCTGCACAACAACCTCAAGGAAATCGAGGCCAGCGACATCCATAGGCGTCTCGGGCTGGAGAAGGGCAAGTACATTCTTCTGAGTGCCCACCGTGAAGAGAACATCGACACGGAGAAGAACTTCCTCAGCCTCTTCAACGCCATCAACGCCATGGCCGCGAAGTACGACATGCCTATATTATATAGCTGTCATCCCCGCAGCCGCAAGCGCCTCGAAGCCTCTGGCTTCCAGCTCGACCCGCGTGTCATCCAGCACGAGCCCTTGGGCTTCCACGACTACAACTGCTTGCAGATGAACGCCTTCGCCGTGGTGAGCGACAGCGGCACTCTGCCTGAGGAAAGCTCGTTTTTCACGAGCATCGGGAAGCCTTTCCCTGCCGTGTGCATTCGCACCAGCACCGAGCGTCCCGAGGCCTTGGACAAGGGTTGCTTCTTCATCGCCGGCATCGACACCGACAGCCTCTTGCAGGCGGTGGATACGGCCGTGACCATGAACGCCAACGGCGACCATGGCATCCCGGTTCCAGATTATGTGGACGAGAACGTGAGCACCAAGGTGGTGAAGATCATCCAGAGCTATACGGGGATTGTGAATAAGATGGTATGGAGGAAGGGATAGTTTGATATCGTTTCCAGAATGTCACATGACGGGGTCACTATCTTTCGACAACTCGCTTAGCTCGAATCTCAGCCGGTTCATTTCGCCTGAAACCTTGATGAAATATTCGCCAATCTCGCTGGTTCCGAATATCTTGGCATCGGGGAAGTGATGGCGAAGTTCCTCTAGCAAGTCTTTTAGGGCTGCGCTGCAAATGGGTCTATCAAACGCTTTGCAGAGAATCACAACAGAATTGCTATTATACCCATCGGGGTCGATGGTACGATTGATGACGTTTACAGGCTTGCGGATGTCGATGTTTTCGACAATGTTGCCATTGTGGTTGATGGTATAGTGATTTGCTTGGCTTGTGCCATGGTCGTCAATAAGGATATATTTGATTTGTCTCATTTTATTGTGGGATTGATTGTTAACATTGAAGAAGTCACACAGATAACACAGATCTGTGACAATCCGTGAAATCTGTGTGACCAAGAGGAATTACATCATGTGATGTACGCAAGAGGAAGCTCCTAAGGCTGTCAGGATGGCAGTGAGGATGCTGATGATGGTCTGGATGATGAACTTCCAGAGCGCCTTCTTAGGCGAGTCCTGAATAGGGTCGGGGGTCGCATTTGAAGAGCGAGATGCACGTTTCGAAAACAGTTTTTTCATTGTTGTTGGATTTAAAGGTTAACAATTGAAGGTTGCGTGTTGTTGGTCGTCGTGGCGTTGATGGTCGTTGAGGATCCATTCTCAGCCACGATGATGATGACGGTGCTGTCGCCACTGTTGGCGTTGAGGGTGATGGTCGTTGGCCAGGCATCCGTGAGGAACACTTCGCCATAACCGGCAAGCGAAGCGATGCGGATGGAAGAGGGATGCTCAGTGGCATAAGCGCTAATGGCGTTCTCCACGTCGGTGAGGGTGACATCCTCGCCGGCCACATAGCGGTCGGCCAAGGCATCGAGTGCCAGGCGCAACGCCTTGCCGTTCAGCGAATAGTAGCGGTTGCTTGGCGAGCCGTTCCCCTTCGGGGTGAAGGTTTGGCGGATGGTACGCAGATGATACTTCAGGTGCATCTGGATCATCTTGAAGACGGCCTGACGCTTCAATGCTGCAGGGGTCTTGTAAGCCTTTGCTGGCATGGTTGGGGTTGAACGGGCGTAGGTCTTGCCGTTACGAGTGACATAAGTGATACCGTCGATGGTACCAGTGGTTTTGCGGCCAATGCCGACTTGTTTGATCTGTGCCATAGTGTTTTAATTGATGATTTGGAATTGATAACTAGTTGATTGTAAGTGCGTTTTCGCGTGTCACGCGACGATACTTCCCATCGTCTTGGGCCGTCATGATGTAGTGGCGGTTGGTCACCATCGAGACATAGCTCACATGGATGAAGTTGGGATAGAGGATGAGTTGGTCGAAGTCGATAGACGGCTCCGTCAGAATCAGGCGGAACGCCTTGATGAGTCGTTCGCGATGACCGGAGACCTGGAAGCTGGAACGTGAAGCCGGCTCTTGTCCGATGTAGAAATCCGCAGCGCACCCTGTCAGGTGTTGTGACCTGCGGGCCGAATGGGCCAGGATCGCGTTCAGCCGCTGACATCGGTAGCCGCTCGTGATTACCACTGGGAGCCCCAGCGCCTCGCGCATCGGCTCTAGCGCGTGCTCGCACAGCCGCTTCAGGTTCTCCACCGCCTCGGGCGGTGCCACGTTCTCAATGCCGTACCGCTTTGCCGTCCGGCTCTCACACATCTCCAGCAGGGAGAAGTGAGGTGTAAGAAAAGTGTTACTCTTCATAAGCGTACTTATTAAAAGGTGAAACAATTTGTTATTTACTCGTGAAAGCGGAAGGCTCGTGACTTACCCGGGATGCACTTCCCGTCCGTTTTCGATTTGCAAAAGAAACACAAGACCGTCCGTCCAAAAATTCTATCTTCATCCACGAAGCAATCTATTTTTCGACCTCCAAAACATTTTGATATACAAGGAAATGCAGCAGTCATGGATTAGCAATCCACACTCGTTATGAAAGAAGACCAAACCCAACTCATCACCGCCAGGCTCGAACACCTGCGCTTTATGATGGAAAGCGGCCAGATGCCCATCTTCCGTCAGCGCAGCGATATGTTCCTCTTCGCTCTCGAAGCCTACAACATAGCCCGTGGCCTCTCGTCGCGCTACTACCGCTTGCGTGACGACCTGGACATCCGTTTCTTTGTGCGTTTCCGCTTTGACTATTGGCTCGAATCCATCCAAGTTTGGATAGAGCAGTTGGGCGGTGCCGAATACCGTGTTGATGAGGGCGACTTCTTTGCCGAAGGCCGTGCCAAGCGGCTCACCATCGTGGTGGATCGTCTCTTTGGCTACCATCTCGACCGTCTACCCAAGGATAGTGCCGATGGCTCCATGCCGCTGCCCGACAAGGAGATTCTCGAACCCTTCAAGGCCATTATGTGCATGAAGCCTACCGACCTTGTGGAGGCCTTCCGCACAGCCTTGCAGGAGGTGCATGCCTATCTGCTTAAGCTGGCCATGCTGCCTGTGGAGTGGAGCGACGACGAACGTCGCCAAGCCCTGCGCATTTATCTCGACGATGCCTGCCATAACGCTCGTGTGCAGACTGAGCGTTCCAACTACGCTTACTTCTGCCACATGCCCGACGGCCATTCCGTCAAGAGCCAGTTTTGCTACCTCAAGCAGCGTCTGGCCGAGCTCACTGCAGGTGGCGAACTCGCTGGCCTCAACCTCGCCAAGAGCGATCAGGACGAGCTGCTCGGTCGGCTCAGTCAACTCTTTGGTCGCGACGAGACCAACCCCAGCGACGACCAAATACCCTCCAACGCCCGCCCCATGTCCGACGATGCGCTCTTTACCAAACTGCTCTACCTGCTTCGCATCGACGACGAGAGCGGCTTCCCGCTGTTGGACGAAGACCGTGTGGCCAACTACCTCATCCGCAAGGATGTCTATCTCACCATCGAGCAGGAACGCAACCTGCAGGCCCTTTTTGCCCTGGTGGATGCCATGCACGAGCATTTCAAACCCATCCTGGCCAGCCGTGGCAAATGTTCGCCCCAAGGCAAGCTGAGGCAACAACGTGTTGATGCCGTGATGGCTGAGGTGCGCAAGTTCAACGCTTGCCTCGCGCCCCTGCTGGCTCACAAGAGAACCATCGACGAGCTCAACGCCTTTTTTGAGCGTATCTTCTCCCCCCAACTCAGTGAGACCTATGGCAAGGCGCAAGACGAACTGCTTACCCTCTTCGAGAAAGGCCGCAACGAAATTAAGCTCGAACCCTATGTGCATCTGCTGCGCATAGCCAACGACAGCCTACACCTCTTCGAGAAGAAGAAAACTATGGGCAAGAAGATCTTCGAATGTCTCGAAGGCCAGCCCATAGTGAGCGATGCCAATGCCGACACCGTCAACAGCTACTACAGCAAATCAGGCTACCGCACCGACTTCAGCTGGAAGCAAGCCATCCGCTTGATCGATACCGTGGCCGATGAATACAAAAAAGCATAAACCCCACCCACTATGTGTACCATATTCTTTCTTTCCGACATCCACCTTTCGCACGAGAAAGCCGAAAACCAAGGCTTGGTGATTGACGCGTTTCTTGACGATTTCCGCAAACAGAAACAGCAGCTCAATCCCCACGAGTGCTTTGTGCTCATCGGGGGCGATCTGGTGATGGATGCCGATGCCGAGGGTGCCTACCAGGCCTTCTACGATCGTATTGTGCGACCTATCTTGGCCACTGGCATCAAGAAAAGGAATATCGTGTGCGTCCCCGGCAACCACGATGCCCAGCGCGAATGGATTCGGAAGAACAAGTTCGTCTATGGCCCGGTAGTAGGCCAAAACTTCACCGAGGATACCTTCAACGCCCTCATCAACAACAAGGAAAGTTCCGACCTGCTGATTCAGAAGTTCTTCAACTTCTCCGAGTTCATGGAGACCAAGATGGAGTGCGTGAACTATAATCTCATTGGCTTTCCCGTGGAGCTCAACAACGATTGGAGCGTCTATTGCATCAATTCCTCCCTCACCTCCTTTGCAGGGGTGCAGGATAAGGAATTCCCGCAGCTTAAACAGGACGACAAACGGCTGAACCTCGACACCCGCCGCCTTTACGACTGGATGCAAAATAATAAGAAGAAGAAAATCCTTCTGATGCATCATCCGTTTGAATATTACACCAGCTGGGCTTTTACCGAGCTGAAGAAGATAATCAAGCACGACTTTGACCTGGTGCTCACCGGCCACACCCACGAGCAAGACCTGCTCTTCAACGACAACGGCTCTGACTCTTACGTCTGGTGTATGGCTCCTCAGCTCTTCACCGACAAGAACGACACCCTCGGTTACAGCATCATCCAGCTCAACCCCGACGGAGTGGAGAGCATCATCTACCGTGAATGGAACAAGCGTCGCAACTGCTTCCGTCCTGGTACCAGTTTCACAGAAGCGGAGGACGGCATCGTGAAGGTGAACCAGCAGAAAGTCATCCTCAAAGACCGTGTCACAGTGCTATTTGAGGAGCATCTCAACGAGTCGATGGCCGTCTATGGCGACCGTGCGCTGGTGTGGATGGACCGCTATTTCAGCCTCGACCGTTTTGACCGTGCCTTTACCTTCAAGAAGGACAAACTCTTCCCTGAGGATGATATCCTCAACGAAGAGCCCAAATACATCAAGATTGTCACCCCCAACCAATATGGACTCACCTCCTTCGCCTGGCACTTCTTGCTGCGGCTCTGGCGCGAGAAGAACAAGTTCGGCCTCTACCTCGATTGCGGTCTCTACAAGAAGAACCGCATAGAGAAACTCTTCGACAAACAGCTCGACACCTTTGGCAAGAAGCCCGACGAGGTGCAGTGGATTCTGTTCGACAACTGGACGGTCTCCAACAAGGACTCGAAAGAGATTTTGCGTTACACTCTCTCCAAATATCCCGACATTCCCGTCATGCTGCTCAGCCCGATGCTTGAGAAGACCTTGATTGAGAAAGAGTTTGTGGCCAATCAGGAGTTTGATTTCGTCAACCTCTTCATGGCTCCGCTGCAGGCCTACCAAGTGCGCCAGATGGTGGAGGTCTATAACCAGAAGATGCACATCGACGACAGCGACAAAGTGCTGAAGCGGCTCAATGACGACATCATCAACTTCAATATGCACCGCACCCCGCTGAGCATCATCTCGCTGATGGAGGTGTTTAACAAGTCGTTCGACGACAATCCCGTCAACCGCACGGCCATGATCCAGCGGCTGCTGGCCATCATCTTCGACAACGAGACCGTGCCCAACTACCGTTCGCTGCCCGACGTGAAAGACTGCGAGTTTGTGCTGGGTTACGTGTGCGAGAAGGTTATCCGTACCGACCAGTTCTATTTCAGCGAAGAGGAGTTCTACACCATGGCACGCCAGTTCTGCGACGAACAAAAGATAACACTCGACTTCCGCTACCTGTTCGACATCCTGCTGCGCAACCAGATACTCTGCCAGTACGACACCAACCTCTTCGGCTTCCGCTTCGCCTTCTGGGTCTATTACTTCGCTGCCATGCGCATGACCAAGTCAGAGGAATTTGCCTCATTCATTCTCGACAAAGAGAATTACGCCCACTACCCCGATGTGATAGAGTTCTACACTGGCAGCGACCGCACCCGCAACGACGCGGCACAAATCATCATCACCGACCTCCAGAACATCACCCAGAGTGTACACACCAAGGTGGGCATGCCCGAGGATGTGAATCCCTTCCAACGACTCAAGGTGAACAAAGAAAATATGCAGATCGACAATGTGATTCAGCAGTTGGAGGCCAACCTCCAGAAGTCGAAGCTACCCAACCGCATCAAGGATGCCTTGACCGACAAGAACTACAACCCCTCGCGACCCTTCCATCAGGACGTTTACCGCGTGTGGCAGAACTATTCCGTCACCTACCTTCAAGACATGATCAGTATCGCCTCCAAGGCCATGCGCAACAGCGACTACATCAAGCCCGAACTAAAGGAGCAACTGTTCGATGCCATCACCCAAGCGTGGATGATGATAGTGAGGGTCATCTACCTGATGGCACCAGCCTTAGCACACGATGGCATGGCAGGCTACGACGGCTTCAGCCTTCAGCTCGACGAGACCTTCGACGACAAGGTGACCGACGACGATAAGCTGATAGCTGTGATTGCCGCCATTCCGTTCAATCTCCTCTCGTGGTACAAGGATGATATCTATTCATCCAAGATGGCCAATTTGATGTATAGCAAGATTGGCGGGCAGTTGAACCCAATAGCCCGTCATTTGCTGGTGGGCATGGTCATCAGCGAGCAGCCCGACCGATGGGTTGACGTGGTGCGCAAATATCTGGCCGACACCGACCGTCACTCGTTCTACTTCAACGATGCCCTTGGGCTGTTGGAGCACAAGTGGCGATTCGACTCGATGACCGATGCCGATGCAAGCTACCTCCGCATGTTGCTGTTGGCGGGCTACCACAAACTCAATTCAAATAGCAACACCCTTGAGGTGGGCCGTTTGAGAAACCCGAAGCTACTTCCCGAACGCGAAGTGGAAGAAGAGCCCGACCATGAGCAATAACAAGAAACGTGTAAAATGGAACTTGAAACCCATTTGGCAAGCCTCTGGCAAGCTCCAGCAAGCCCATTATCCTTGCTAACACCTTGCCAACACCTTGCGAAGTCCTTGCCTACACCTTGCGAAATGGATTTTGATTTTGGAAAACTTGAAACGTGAAACCTGAACCAAAGGTCCTAAACTCACCCCAAAAAATCAACATATTTTCAATTATAAACTCTCAAATCGAAGATTGGCTAATGCCGAATTAAAATTTCAACGTAGTTAATTAAAAACCCTATCTTTGTCCCCAAATTCCACTTCGGGCATGCGGAGGCATGTGCGACTGGGATCTATAAACGGCGGCTTGGTTTTCTGTCCTTTTCTCTTGAAAGAAAAGTACCAAAAGTTCAAGGCCGACATCATGGGCCTCCGCACGTGGCGGGCGCCCCTCCCCCATGTCGGCCGGGCCCGCGCGCCCATCCCGGAGTAGGGTAGGGCATCCCGCTGTGAAGGGTTGTTGGAGCAAGTCTCCTATGTCATCCCGCCAGCCGTTTATGTCATCCCTTGCGGAGGCATGTGCGACTGGGATCTATAAACGGCGCCTTGATAGACCGTATCAAACGTCCTGCTTTATTTTTTTACTCTCACGCCACAATAAACAAATTTTTCTTTATCTTTGCAAAATCAACAATGATGAATTGGAAACCTTTTTGGATGCTGATTTATCTTTCTGGAAAAGAACGCGTTGCCGGCACACGATGTGACTGACGTGGCGAAGCTGTGAAAAAGGTTGTCACACGGATACCACAGATATCACCGATATTAGCGCACCTTCGTCGCGCAATTGTCAATTAACTAACTACTCTCAACTCCCCACTGACTCTCAACTCTCAACACTAAACTCTCAACTCAATGAAGATTTCAGTAGCAGGCACCGGCTACGTCGGCATGAGCATCGCCACGTTGCTGGCACAACATAATGAAGTCACCGCGGTGGACGTCGTCCCCGAGCGCGTCGACATGGTGAACCACAAGAAGTCGCCCATCCAGGATGACTATATCGAGGAATACCTCGCCACCAAGCCTTTGAACCTGAAGGCGACCCTCGACCAGGAGGCAGGCTATAAAGATGCTGACTTTGTTGTCATCGCCGCCCCCACCAACTACGACACGCAGAAGAACTTCTTCGACACCTCGGCGGTGGAAGCCGTCATCGATGCCGTGCTGAAGGTGAACCCCGACGCTGTGATGGTCATCAAGAGCACCATCCCCGTGGGCTACACCCGCAGTCTCTATGTGAAATACCAGAAGAAAGGCGTGAAGAAGTTCAACCTGCTCTTCTCGCCTGAGTTTCTGCGCGAGAGCAAGGCTTTGTACGACAACCTCTATCCCTCGCGTATCATCGTGGGCATCCCGAAGATGATGAGCGAGGCCTTTGAGGAGGAGAACGAGGCCATCAAAGCGCTCACCGACCTCGATTGGCTCACTGAGAAGGCGCACCAGTTTGCCGCCTTGCTGAAGGAAGGTGCCATCAAGCAGGATGTGCCGACGCTCTTCATCGGGATGAAGGAGGCCGAGGCCGTGAAACTTTTTGCCAACACATACCTTGCCCTGCGTGTGAGCTATTTTAACGAGTTGGACACCTATGCCGAGATAAAAGGCCTCGACACGCAGGCCATCATCGACGGCATCTGCCTTGACCCGCGCATCGGTAGCCATTATAACAACCCGAGTTTTGGCTATGGGGGTTACTGCCTGCCCAAGGACACGAAGCAGTTGCTGGCCAACTACGAGGACGTGCCCGAGGACTTGATCCGTGCCATCGTGGAGAGCAACCGCACGAGGAAGGATTTCATCGCCGACCAGGTGCTGAAGAAAGCCGGCTACTACGACTATTACGACCGCGGCGACTTCGACGCCACGCAGGAGAAAGAGTGCGTCATCGGCGTGTACCGCCTTACCATGAAGAGCAACTCCGACAACTTCCGCCAGAGCAGCATCCAAGGTGTGATGAAACGTGTGAAGGCCAAGGGAGCGAAGGTCATTATCTACGAACCGACGCTTGAAGACGGCAGCACCTTCTTCGGCTCTCTTGTCGTCAACGACCTGGAGAAGTTCAAGGAACAATCGCAGGCTATCATTGCGAATAGGTATGACAGTTGTTTGGATGACGTAAAGGAGAAGGTGTATACTAGGGATATATTTAAGAGAGATTAAAAATGTCTAATGATGTAATTATTCGCCGTAAGGAGTAAAAGAATTTCAATAGACCTGCAGACCAGTGATTCCTTTTGGATTCGGAAGAGAAAAACTTAAAGAATGATTAACAGAGCTTTTCTCTTAGTGTGTGAAACAAAGGAAAATTTTGATTATTAGAAAAATCGCAGATGGCAGATAGTTTAAAAAAGAAAACCATATCTGGAATGATATGGACTAGTATTGGAAAGTTTGGCACAATGGGATTGAATTTCATTGCCAATCTTATTCTTGCTCGGTTATTGCTGCCAAGTGACTATGGAACGATTGGAATGTTGCAGATTTTTATCAGTGTGTCTTCTATTTTTGTGACTGCAGGATTTGGAATGGCATTAGTACAGAAGAAGAATCCTACACATATTGATTTCACATCGGTTTTTTATTGGAATCTTGTTGCATCCATTTTATTCTATTTTATTCTGTTTTTTAGTGGACCAGCCATTTCCAGGTTTTATAACATGTCTGAACTAACCAAAGTCTTAAGGGTTCAGAGCCTTAGTTTGATTATCCAAGCTTTTTCTACCGTACAAACATGTCAGCTCCAAAAACAATTGAGGTTTAGAGAATTATCAATTCGTACTATTGTTGCAACCTTGATGGGGACAATAGTTGGAGTTGTGATGGCCTTCATGGGTTATGGAGTATGGAGTTTGGTGTTCTCACATCTTGTTTCCATTCTTGCTTCAGTTCTCTTACTTTGGAAAATGAGTTCATGGCGTCCGACATGGGAATTTAGTTGGCAGTCGCTTAAAGAATTGTTTTCTTTTGGTGGACTCATGGCTTTGTCTTCTTTCGTTGAAACACTTTACAATAATCTTCAGGGGTTGGTGATTGGCAAATGGTTTTCGTCAAGTGATTTGGGTTATTATACGCAAGCAAAAAAGATGGAAACAATTCCAACAGATGCTCTTTCTCAAGTTGTAAACCAAGTATCATTCCCTGTTTTTTCAGCATTGCAAGATGATAAAAGCAAGTTATTGCTGGGAGTAAGAAAAAACATCACAATGATTACATACATTAACTTCCCGATGATGTTGTTGCTTATTGTGATTGCTAAACCTCTTGTGATACTTTTGTATGGTCTAAAATGGATGGAATCTGTACCTTATCTACAAATCCTATGTATAGCAGGAGCAATCTATTCTATGAATACCATTAATACAAATGTCATTAGATCCCTTGGGAAAGGAAAGATTTATTTTATAATACAGATGGTTAAACGTTTAATTGGTATTGCATTCATTTTTATAAGTATTCGTTGGGGTGTACTTGGATTAATGTGGGCGCTTACTTCATATAGTTATGTGGCATTGCTTATCAATTCGTTTGTGAACAAGAGACTTATAAACTACGGTTTTCTGGATCAACTAAAAGATGTGGGTTGGAATTTTCTTGTTTCCATGGTGGCTGCGGTTTGTGCTTATTTGCTATGTTTATTGCCTATAAACGAATATGTTATTATGGTTTTGCAAATCCTGCTGTATGGATTAATATTTATCGGAATTTCCTGGATTTTTAAATTAGAAGGCTACGTTGTGTTTACAGCGATTATTAAACAGTACATGTCAAGATTTATTAAAAGAAAAAAGTGATGATATCATGACACCATATCTTAAATTCAAATCGTTTGAAGAACATTTGCTTCAAAAACATGCGATGAAGGAGGCAAATGAAAAAATACCATCTTCATTTTATTCGAAATTAACCAAAGAAGAATTGGCGCAAATAGATGCTTTTTGGGGGGAAATGAAGAAAAAGGGTCTTGTTACATCTTCATATACAAAATGCTTCCCCTTTTATAAATATTTCCATGGTAAAGCAGATTTTCACTTTGTTCCTTCTGATTTCTATTATCTTGCCACTTCAGCATTAAATGCTCGATGGGGTCGGGAGTTTTGTTCTCATAAGGCAAATTTAGGGATGTTTATTCCAAAAGAAAACAGACCTCGAACAATTCTTTATAATATTTATGGTCATTTTTATGATGCTGACGATAAAATAATATCTTCAAAAAAAGCTTTTGACATTTTAAAAGAGCACGATGAATTCGTGTATAAAGTAGCTGTTAACTCTGGCAGTGGGAAGGGGGTAAGGAAGTTCACTTCTCCTGATGACAAGCAAATCGAGAGCATTATTAATACTGGTGATTTTATAGTACAAGATATACTCAAACAAAATGATTTTTTATCAAATCTTAATGAAAGTTCGGTTAATACAATTCGAATGGAAACTTTGAATTTGAATGATAGATGTACTGTTTTGTCGGCGTTTATAAGAATTGGAGCTAAGGGGAGTTTTGTCGATAATATTTCCGGTAGGGAAGGAATGGTTGTTGGAGTTAACGAGCAAGGTTTTTTGAATCAATATGGACTGACTAAAAGGTATGATAAAGTATCTGCTGCATCGTCTGGGCTTGGCTTTGAGAATTTGAAAATAGCTAATTACGATCAGATTAAATCACAAATTTCTGTTTTTCACCAAAAATTTCCTTCTGCAAATATAATCAATTGGGACATCGCTATTGGTGAAAATGGGGAAATAGTGGTCTTAGAAATTAATTTGAGTCAGATGAACCCATTATATCATCAAGTATTTAATGGTCCCATTTTCCACGAAAGAATGGATGAAGTTTTGTCGTTTATGAAACACAATTATTAAAATGAAGAAGTTTTATCTCATTTTTCGTTTAGCAATTCTTGTGGTGCTTGTATTTCTAATCACGATGTCTTCGCATCCAGAGATTGTGATGCGAAGTAAAAGCGTTGGACTTGAAAGTGGTACTATCTTATCTCGTTATATTGTAATGGTTTTCGGAGTGCTATTTGTTTTATGTTTCAATATCAAATCGTTCTTTAAGAGTTCGTTTATCCGGAAATCGTTATTGCTATTGTCTTTGATATTGTTTTCTTACTTATGTACATTCTCGTTTTTTGGCAGTAAAGTTATGTGGGGAGATTTTCGAGCGATTGGTATTTGTATAATCTCGATTATGATTGGTTGGCAAATTAGTTTAAACCGAAAAAGTTTTGTCTTTGTTGTGCTATTGTTTTCTGCTTTAACCTTGTATGTAGGTTTAATGCAAATCAGGACGTTTATTGGTGGGTTTTCTATTGAAGACCAATATCTTACCGAACACAAAAATGCTTTAGGAGCCATGCTGGCGACTTCATTGGTGCTTTTCATGCTGGTTTTTTGTAATACAGACAGAAAGCACTGGTGGAGGTGGCTGTATGTAGGTATGATGATTTTTACTTTTGTTGTCATGTTGACCATAAGGGTAAGAGCGGCCATGTTAGCTTCGATTATCGTTTTACTCATCGTATATTATTTATATAACAAAAAGGGCGGAAAGAATTTTGTGATAACGGTTCTGGCGATGTGTGTTTTGATAGGTCTGATCATCGTGGTATTACCTTCTAGTGCAAAAGAGTTTATTTATAACAGTTTTACTCAAAATCAAGGGGATGATATCACATCAGGGCGTATGTGGCGTAATATTGCGGCCATTGAGTTTATTTTGGAACATCCTTTATTCGGCAATCTTAATCAAGGCATCCATATAGCTCAGATTCATAATTATCCTCTTATAACATTGTATAAGTATGGTTTGCTGTTTGCGTTGCCCATATTAATCCTGTATTTCATGATAATAATTCATGCCATTAAAAGAAGCTTTCATAACAAAGAGTTTGATATTTTCTCCATCGGATATATTGCCATGTTTATTCCCTATATTATTTCGATTGCAGAGCCAACCATGCCTTTTGGACCAGGAACGGCCATGATTTTTAACTTTTTATTATTTGGCGTGTCGTTGCGGAATACAAATGAATTAACAACGAAAATAATTGATTAAAACAAACTAATTGCACTTTTTCTATGAAAATTGCCCTTATAAAAGAAACCAAGACACCGGTTGACAATCGAGTTGCCTTGTCGCCTAAGCAAGTGGCGGAATTGAATAAAGAATATCCCCAACATACAATAGTAGTACAAAGCAGCGAAATTCGCGCTTTCTCTGATGAAGAATATCGAAGTGAAGGCGTTGCTGTGGTTGATGATATAAGGGATTGCGATGTACTTTTTGGCATCAAAGAAACCAAAATAGAAAGTCTGATACCCAACAAGAATTATTTTTTCTTTGGTCATGTCGCGAAGATGCAGGAATACAATCGTCCTTTATTGCAATCTTTGATGCAAAAACATATTACTTTCTGCGATTATGAATACTTGGTTGACGACAACAATATTCGTGTTTGTGCTTTTGGCTGGTGGGCAGGAGTGGTAGGTGTCTATTATACCTTCCGTGGTTATGGCTTGAAATATAATCTCTATGAATTACCCAAACCAGACAGACGGTTTACACTCAATCAGTTGATTGAATCCTTGAAGAGCATTGAATTGCCTAAAGTAAAACTGTTAGTTACAGGAGCAGGACGTGTATCGCAGGGTGCACAGCATGTGTTGGAGACCATTGGAGCCTACAAGATGACCGAGGAGCAGTATCTTTCGGACGCTCCCCTCAATACTTTGTCTTATTGTGTTGCTGACGTGGTTCGTTTGGTAAAGCGCAAAGACGGAGAAAAATTCTCATGGAATGATTTCACCCATAATGCAAGGGAGTATGAAAGTGACTTTATGCGTTGGGCTAAGAAGACTGATGTGCTGATTTGCGCCCATTTTTGGGGGCCTGAAGCACCAGTTTATTTGAGCGAAGAAGATTTGCGGAATAAGGATATGCGCATCAGGATGATTGGCGATGTGACGTGTGACATTAAAGGAAGCATTAAATCTACTGTTCGTCCAGCCACCCACGATGACCCTTATTATGATTACAACCCAAGAACCGAAAAAGATGAACCTGCTTTCGTTTCCGAAAACAATATTACAGTGATGGCGGTTGACACTTGTCCTAATGCATTAGCAATGGACACAAGCGAGTATTTTGGTTCCATGTTGATGAAGCATGTGTTTGAGCCATTGCTGAAAGGCGAACATTCTGATGTGATTGACCGATCGATGATTTTAAAAGAAGGTCAATTGACTTCAAGATTTGCCTATTTAAAGGATTTTGCAAACGGAGTTTTATAGATAAATCGGTAGAAAATTACTTATTGATAATTGTTGTTTATAAAGAATACCTATGGCAAAAATCATATTAAATGCAGATGATTTTGGAAGAAGTGTTGAACGAAATCAGGCTATTGATGATTCCTTCAAGCTGGGACTAGTTTTTTCAGCAGGTCTAATTGTAACGACTAAGCATTTACAAAATGCCATAGATTATATCAATAATGGTGATTATTTGAAGAATGTACATTTACATTTAAATCTGTCATCTACAATTAGGTGGGATAAGACTGAAGATACTCCATTAACAGAAGCCATAAAGAGGGATCCATTTTTTTGTAAAGATGGTAAGTTTGTTCAGTATAATGATTCACCCTACCGTATTTTTAAAATTAATACAATTTCTAAATGGAAATTGGCTTATAATGAGATGGTTGCCCAGTATAACAAGTTTATTGAAGTAACAAATGGGAAAGGGGACATTAATCATGTAGATTTCCATCTGTGGTATAATTTAAGTTGGCCAGCAGCTATTGCGCTCAAAGTGTTCACAAAAAAATATCATATAAAGTCTGTCAGGTACATTGGGCTACATCATAAGTGGTATTTTGGTTTATTTCGCATCGTTAGTTGGAATCCTCATGTAAAACAATACCCATCTGCAAATATAGACTACTATCTTTCGAAATACTCATCCTTGAAAAAGAAAGATATAATAGAATTGTATTGTCATCCCAATTACAAGGAAGGAATATTACTTGATGATAGTGCTTCGTATTTGAAACATGAACGGCAACCTATGCAAAAACAAATACAACTATTGAAGGAATTGGGCAATGTTGAATTTGTGTCATGGGAAAGTCTTGTCTAGATTGTTTTTATTAATTGATTGGCAAATTAAATCTAATTCAAATGAAAGAAAAAGAAAATAAAACTACACGTTGGTTCAAGCAAACCTTGACACGCATTTCCCCAAAGCTGAATACAAGGGTAGTCTATTTCATGAAATTCAAGAAGCCCATACACTTGAAAAATCCGCAAACCTTGGATGAGAAAATCCAATGGCTGAAGTTCAACACCTATTACAAGAACCCACTTGTTACGCAATGTGCGGATAAATATGCCGTTCGTGAATATGTTGACAAATGTGGTTGCAAAGAGATATTGAATGAACTTTATGGCGTTTACGATAAAGTAGAAGAAATACCGTGGGAAACTTTGCCCAATCAGTTTGTCATCAAGTGGAACTTTGGTTGTGGACAAAACCTGATTGTGTTCGATAAGTCGAAATTGGATATTGAGGACGCCAAACGGAAACTGAACCAGTGGTACGGTATTCGCGACACATTCTATTTGACGTATTCCGAAATGCAATACAAAGGCATTCCGCCAAAACTGATTTGTGAAAAACTGATTGAGACAGAAGACGGTAATGTGCCAGTAGATTACAAATTGTATTGTTTCAATGGTGTACCAGATTGTGTACTAGTCTGCGGGAACAGAAGACAAGGGGAACATAGCACTGAGTATTATTTTTTTGACAAGGGTTGGAATTTGAAGCGTTATAACAAACGAGGGAAAGAAGCTCCCGCTGATTTCACTTTGCCAAAACCCGAAGGAATTGAAAAAGTATTTGATTATGCAGCGAAACTCTCAAAGCCATTCCCCTTTGTCCGTGCTGACTTTTATTTGGAGAAAGGCAAAGTTACTTTTGGGGAATTGACCTTTACGCCTTGTGGGGGCTTTGATGTGAATAGGTTGCCTGAAACCCAATTGCTTTTTGGTAGTATGGTGAAATTAGATACTGTTTAATTTGTCATGTAAGTTTTTTCTATGAAACTATTTGTTCTTACTCCAATTTATGCAACAACAACCCTTCAACAAGGAACAACTCCAGTCGTTCATTATTTTACTCGTGAATGGGTTAAAATGGGACACGAAGTAAAAGTGTTTTACCTCAGACCAAAGTTCCCTCGTCCTTATTATTGGATTTCTAAACATTTTCAGCATCAATTGAATACAAGATTGGGTATGCTTGTTCCTACGGAATACCCCAAGGACGAAGATTATGAGGCAGAAGGGGTTGCCGTGTGTAAAAGAACTATAAGAAAAACAAAACCTCATTCGAGATACTCCAATGGTAAAATCAACTATGCCGTTAGATTGATTTCGGAAGAATGTGAAAAAAACGGTGTTCCAGATTTTTTTATTGGGCATTGGGATAATCCTCAATTGGAAATACTATGTAGACTAAAGGAAAAATACAACAAACCCACTTGTTTGGTTCTACATAGCAATCAATTTGATTTTGAGAGGCTTTACGGCGAAAAGACCAAAGAAATGCTATCTCAAATGGATATAATCGGATTTCGAAACAAATCTGCCCAAGCTGATTATGAGTCAAAATACGGCAAACCAAAAGCTTCATTTATCGCTTATTCAGGGGTTTCGGAGGCTTTCTTGGAAGCGGGAAAAGACTTTCAGCGTAATTATGAAAAGCCCATCAAAAACTTTATTTTTGTAGGCTCTCTTATTGCACGAAAACATCCTAAAGAAATTGTCTCTGCTTTAAATCGTGTTTATCCTGATGGTAATTATAAGATAACGTTTATTGGTGATGGGGCGGAGAAAGAACAAATTAATAAAGTATCAGCTCAAACAGGTTCCAAAGGCGAAATTGTCTTCACGGGAAGAATACCACGTGAGCAAATCATTGATTATTTGAAAGAAGCTGATGTGTTTGTAATGATATCTCATGCAGAGATATTTGGCCTTGTATATCTTGAAGCGATGGCATTGGGTGTCATTCCTATAGGATCAAAAAATGAAGGTATTGATGGCATCATTGAAAACGGAAAGAATGGTTTTTTGTGTAAGGCTGGAAGTGTTGATGAGTTGACATCCATACTGAATATGATAAAAAAACTACCACCCAAAACAATTCAAACTCTTTCGGAAGAAGCGAAGCAAACTGCTTGTGAGTATTCAGACTTTGGTGTTGCGGAAAAATATATAAACTCATTATCATGTATCTTGTAAAAAAAAGAAGATTCATTACAGGTTGGATCAAAAACTCCTTGTTTAGGAAAGGAATTTCTCCAATAGCATTAGTCAATTCCAATTGTTCAATAAGCCCCAAGTCAAAGGTATACATGAAGTGTAGACTAAACGGCGTTAACATGGACGACTATTCTTATATTGGAAAATGTAGCATTATTCATGACACGACAATTGGAAAATTTTGTTCCATTTCCGCTTGTTGTGTGATAGGTCTGCCCAGTCATCCAACCAATCATCTTTCTACTTCTCCCATTTTTACTTCCCCATCCAATGCGTTGAAGGAAACATGGGTTCGCGAAAAAGTTTATAACTCTGAAATTAAGGTGGAAATTGGAAATGATGTTTGGATAGGATACGGTGCGATGATTCCCAATAATATCAAAGTGGGTGATGGAGCAATTGTAGCGGCTGGGGCTGTTGTTACGAAAGATATTCCTCCATATGCTATCGTCGGAGGAGTACCAGCACGGGTAATCAAATATCGTTTTTCTCAAGAAGTGATAGATCGTTTATTACAACTGAGGTTTTGGGATCGTCCGATAGAAGAAATAAAAAACAATCTTGACGTGTTTAAAAAACCAGACCTTAAAGTTGAAGATCTTGACAAATGGGTTAGCTCATAATTTGAAGGAATTTGATAGTATATTAAATAGTCAAAAAATAACATGATAGGTACACTATATAAAAAATTGGCGTTAAGTTCACCTTGGGTGGAAATATGGTTGCGTAAACTATACTGGAATAATGTTGGATTGCTCAAAAGCTTTTCGACAAATAAGAGCAACAGGGTTCATCGTACAGAATATGTGGATTTTGAAGAGATTATTTCCTTTTTGGAGAGTTGTGGTATAGGGAAAGGTGATTTGGTGGTGATGCACTCTTCTTACGGTAATCTGAAACCAACTTCACTGGATAATGTTCAGATTATTGAAAGATTATTGGATCTTGTTGGTGAAAAAGGTACATTGGCGGCACCCGTAATAAGACATTATGCAGAAGAAAGAGTATTAACACCAAAGGAATTAATGCGTGATGGATTAAGCAATATCAAATGCGTTTACGACGTGGATAATACCCCAATCACTTCAGGAGTATTGGGAATTACACTTATGAAGCACAAAGGAAGTTATACAAGCCAATTTCCATTAAATCCTTTGACGGCTGTAGGATACCATGCAAAAAACATGATGCAACACAATATGGAAAAAGACGGACAGTCGGCCCACGGTGAGGGTAGTTGTTGGAAGTATTGTGCAGATAATAATGCCTATGTTATATATTTGGGTATTGATTTTGGCCACCACATTACGATGCAACAGGTATTTAATGAAGCTTATATAGAGAATACTCCTCCTGAATTCTTTATCGAAAGACCTTTTACCATTGTTGCAGATGGGGGAAGCCATGATTTTACTGTTAGAGAAAGGCGAAGAGGGTTTACAAAAGTTCTTCCAGAACTTAATGTTAGAAAGGATATTATATCATCGGGGATTGTTAACATGAAGAAGATCAAAGACGTTCCAGTTTGTGTTTTTAAGGCTAAAGAATTATTGGATTTCTATGCTACAAAAAGGAAATATTACCCATATTACATCTAACACTACTCCATTATGCTTTATGCCCAATGGGCAGTTGTTGTGTTATCATAAGGGACAAGTTAAGTTATTCCCATTTGATAATAATAAAAAAGCATTCGCTCTTCCAATTAGCACCAAGGAACACTTGCTAGGAAATAGCCGATGGCTTACGCGTTTACTACGTTTTGGAGCGAGAGCGGCAGAAGCATTGGATAATACTCATGCTGTTATTTCCATTGGAAATCGGCTTCATGAATTAGATGTTGAGTCAGGTGCGATAACCGAAGGTTGGTGTTGTGGAGAGGGTATACGTCCACTGATAATGACAACGGTGAAAGATATTCGTGGTATTGCAGATGGTGTATATTTTGGTGGATATATGGGTAATAAATGGAAAAAGCCTGTAAACATCTATCATCGTACTGGTATTGATCAATGGGAAGTTGTATATACTTTTCCTCAAGACACTATTAATCATGTCCACAATGTCGTTGCTGATTCATATCGCCAGTGTCTCTGGATATTCACAGGCGACTTTGATGAGGCCTCAGCCATCTGGAGAGTTACAGACAACTTCCAAAAAGTAGAACGCGTAGTTTGTAATGACCAAAAATACCGCGGATGTGTGGCTTATGCCTTGCCCAAAGGCCTGTTGTACGCTACAGATGCACCTTTTGCTGATAATTTCATCTATTTGATGGATACTATAACATTTGAAACAAAACCACTCTTCCCTTTGCATGGCTCTTGTATCTATGGATGTCAATGGAAAGACAACTACGTGTTTTCTTCCACAGTGGAAGGTGATGGTAGAAATATGAGCAGATGGGAGTTTTATTTTGGGCGAAAGCGAGGTGCAGGCATCAAAGACGACTATGTCCACATGTATCTGGGCAATCCTAATAATGGTTTTTGCGAGATATACAAGGAGAAGAAGGATTGTATGCCATACTATACCTTCCAATTTGGTGTGTTCAAGTTTCCATACGGAGTGAACAACACAGATACACTTTATTTCCAGCCCGTGGCCACGAAGAAGAATGATTTGAGGTTGATGGGGATGAAAGAAAAATGACAAGGTTAGTATGAATTGCGGAGAAAGAAAGATGATGTAAAAGGCCTTTCGTTCTTTTTCTGAGACTATAATTCTGAATACATGCATCTGTTCAGAGATCAAAACCATATTGAACACAACAAGTTGCTCACACTAGCGCTTGCTTATACCGAGGGTTATATCACCAATGAACGACTGAGATATGCATTGAATATACATAAAGCAGATATCTATACAATGCTAAAGGAGTTGTGTAATATGAACTTCCTTGTTGCTGAGGGGTATGGAAGAGGAACAAAATATTGTATCCCAGGGATGAACAGTAACCTCGGAAGTAACCCAAAAAAGAAGAAAAGAATGATCAGGAATGAACTTCGCAAGGAAATCGTTGATATTTGTTCCGATTGGGTGTCTTTGGACTATATTTCCATGACAATAGGGAGAAATGCGGACTATTTGCTTTCGGATGTGATACCTTCTATGCTAAAAGAAGGTCTTATCGAGCGTATGTATCCACAAACGCCTAGGCATCCCAATCAAAGGTATAAGAAAAAGGGTTAAAGAAATATCACAATAAAACCATAATTTAACCATGCACATCATCTTCCTTACCATGGTCAACCTCACTGAGGTAGACACTCATGGCATATACCAAGACCTTATGCGAAAATTTCGCAATGAAGGTCACGAAGTTTATATCGTTTCGCCCCGAGAGCGGCGTATGGGCGAAAACACTCATTTGTACGAAACAGGAGGGGTTCACATCCTCGGAGTACGCACCCTCAATTTGCAGAGGACCAATGCCATTGAGAAAGGCATCGGTCAGGTACTGGTAGAAACGCAGTTCAAAAAAGCCATCAAAAAACACTTGGGCAACATCAAGGTGGATTTGATTCTCTATTCCACACCACCTATCACCTTCCCTAAGGTAATACAATACCTGAAGGAATCCAACCCACAAGCCAAAACTTACTTGTTGTTGAAGGACATCTTCCCGCAAAATGCTGTCGATTTGGGTATGATGAGCAAATCGGGGCTGAAAGGCATTTTGTATCGTTTCTTCCGAAAGAAGGAAAAGAAACTCTATGCCTTATCCGACCATATCGGTTGCATGAGTCCAGCCAATGTGCGATATGTGGTTGAGCATAACCCTGAGGTCAAAGCTGAATATGTTGAAGTGGCGCCTAACTCCTACGAGCGTGTTGACCAAGTTGTTCTTTCGGGAGACGAACGCCGTGTTATTCGAGAGAAATACAATCTGCCTACCGACCGTCCCATATTTATTTATGGTGGTAACCTCGGCAAGCCGCAGGGCATATCATTCCTCATCCAATGTCTCAACGCCAACGCCGACCGCGAGGATTGTCATTTCGTGGTCATTGGCAATGGTACGGAGTACGGCAAGTTAGAGACATGGTACAAGACTAAGCAGCCCAAAAGCGTATCAGTATTTCAGCGTCTGCCCAAGGAGGACTACGACCAGCTGGTAAGAGCATGTGATGTGGGTCTTATATTTTTGGATTATCGTTTTACCATCCCCAACTATCCTTCTCGCTTGTTGCCTTATCTGATGGAAAAGAAACCCATCATCGCCGCCACCGACCCCAACTGCGACACAGGCAGTATCGCTGAGCAGAATGGTTATGGCTATTGGTGCCCGAGCAACGATGTTTCATTATTTACGCAATGTGTGGATAAGATGCTGAAGTCGAATTTGGCACAAATGGGAGAAAATGGATATCAGTTCTATTTGAACAATTACACGGTTGAGCATACCTACAATGCTATAATGAAGCATTTTTAATTGATCACTCCGCGTATCACACGAATTTACACGTATCTTTACATACTCGTGATACGCGCGATACGTGGAGAAAAATAAATAATCATGTACAAACACTTCTTCAAACGTCTCTTAGACATCCTCATCTCTAGCATTGCTCTATTGTGTATCGGATGGTTTATCTTATTGGTTGCCATTTTCCTTCATTTCGCCAACAAAGGTGCAGGAGCATTCTTCCTGCAAGAACGACCTGGCAAGGATGAAAAGATCTTTAAAATCATTAAATTTAAGACCATGACCGACGAACGGGATGCAGATGGCAAACTTTTGCCTGATAAAGACAGACTTACAAAAGTTGGTGCTGTAGTCAGAAAACTATCAATTGATGAGTTGCCTCAGTTGATAAATGTGTTTAAAGGCGACATGTCATTTATCGGTCCGAGGCCTTTGCTGGTGGAATATCTTCCTTGGTATACCGAGGAGGAAAGGTTGCGTCATACGGTACGTCCTGGCATTAGCGGATGGGCACAGGTGCATGGGCGCAACAACCTTGCTTGGGATGATAAATTGGCTTTGGATGTTTATTATGTGAAGAATATGTCTTTTATCATGGATTGCAAAGTGATTGCTAAAACGATTGTGAATGTGCTTAGCCGAAAGGATGTTGTGGTGATTCCTGGTTCAATTGGTGGTAAATTGAATGACGAACGTAAGCGTAAATTGCAAAATAACAATTAGTATTTAACAATATGGATTTAAAAATAGGACAATCTGCAAGTTTAACCAAAGCTTTTACAGAACAAGAGGTTTCTTTGTTTGCCGATCTTTCGCTTGATAAAAATGAGCTTCATGTAAATGAAGAGTATGCAAAGAATAGTATGTTCAAACAAAGAATTGTCCATGGCTTTTTAAGCGGATCGCTTATTAGTGCAGTGATTGGAACTGTTTTACCTGGTAAAGGTGCAATTTATTTGCACCAAGATATGGACTTTAAAAAGCCTGTATATATAAACGAAGAAATCACAGCAGTTGTAACCATTGAAAACATCAAAGAAGAAAAACACATTTACTATCTTCATACTCAATGTATAAACCAAAAAGGTGAGATAAAGATAGAAGGCAGTGCAGTTGTAAAATATCAAAACTAATAATTATGAATTTATTAAAAGGACAAAAGGTGTATCTAAAACTGTTCGAAGAACAGGACATACCCAACAGAGTACGATGGATTAACGATCCAGATATTCAATTTACGTTGAATTACGATATTCCAACATCTATTGACAAAACAAAACGTTGGTTTGCCAATGCGGTTGTTGACCCCAGTCGTCGAGAATTTTCTGTTTTTACTGTTGACGGAGACAAGCATATAGGCTTTTGTGGCCTATTCAACATAAAAGTACCAGTAATGAAAGCAGAACTTCACTGTGTGATAGGTGAGAAAGAGTATTGGAGCGGTGGATATGGCACGGAAGCATATAAACTGCTTGATGAATATGGTTTTGTTGAACTTGGACTTAATAAGATTTATGGGTACCAGCTTTTGCATAACCATGGTGCGCATCGTGTCGTTGAGAAATTGGGGTGGCAAAGAGAAGGCCTACTTCGTCAAGAGACCTACTCACATGGTACAGTAAAAGACGTTTACTATGTGTCAATATTGCGCGAAGATTGGTTGAAAGTAAACAATTTGACAGAAGAAGACCTGTTACGCTTTCCAAATAGTAGACACATCTAACCCGGCCGATGATACCTATTTATTTGAATAATGCCTCCATGGGGCGATTGGAAATAACCATCGTCCGCGATGACCTTTTCCCTTTTATTGGCGGTGGTTCAAAAGCTCGTAAAGCAGTTGAATATGAAAAGTTTTTGCGGAAAGAAGGCTACAATGCTGTGGTTACTTGTGGTGGCATCCAATCCAATCACAATCGTGCCATTGCCTTGATGGCGGCTCGTAACGGATGGAAATGCTACCTGTGTATTCAAGGAACAAAGGAACGTTTTGAGGCTGAAAAGGGAAATGCCTTACTTTGTCGCTTAAGCGGTGCGGAATGTGAGTTGATAGATCCTTCGGATACTGCATCTGCCATGGATAGAGCTATGGAAAAACTGGCAAAAGAAGGATATCGGCCTTATTATGTACATGGTGGTGGTCACGATTTACCTGGCGGAACGTGTTTTGTTGATGCGATCAAAGCACTTAAGGAAGTGTGTGATGTTAACAACAGTAGGCCCGATTACATTTTTCTTGCTTCGGGAACGGGAAGCACCCAAGCAGGCATTGTAGTAGGATGTGATTTGGTCGGCTGGAACGATGTTAAAGTAGTCGGAATCTCTGTTGCACGTCAATATGAACGTGGCAAGCAAGTCATTGCCGATTTTTCTAATATGTTGGGCCAACATTATGGTATAAATAAAGACTTTACAGACCAAATCATCTTCAATACGGATTACCTTTATGGCGGCTACGAACAGTATACACCTGAAATGGAATCCTTTTTGAAAGAGGTGATGAAAACTACGGGTTTGATGTTCGACACTACTTATTCTGGCAAGGGCTTTTATGGCATGATGGATATCATCAAAAAAGAAAAACTGCAGAACAAGAACATCATCTTCTGGCATACAGGAGGTCTGATGAACTTGATGAAATAAAACAAAACTATACACATGAATATTCTTTTCACTTGTGCAGGTAGGCGTACCTATCTGCTTAATTATTTTCGTGAAAACCTTAATGAGGGTGATACTATTATCGCCACCGACATGCAATTGTCGGCACCAGCACTGCAAGCCGCTGATGTAAAGATACAAGTTCCGGCAGTCTATGCCAAGGATTACATTGACATCACCTTGGACATTTGCAGGAAGCATCATGTGGATGCGCTCATCAGTCTTAACGACCTGGAATTGCCCATCTTGGCCGAAAACAAGGCTAAGTTTGAGGCCGAAGGCGTAAGAGTAATTGTTTCCGGTCCGGAGGTCATCGACATTTGTTTCGACAAATACAAGACAGCACAATGGACGGAATCAATAGGATTGAATGCTCCGAAAACTTATGTGCGCCTTGCTGAAGCCAAGAAGGCTCTTGCTACTGGAGAGATTGCTTTCCCGCTGTTTATGAAACCTCGCTGGGGTTCGGGTTCCATCGGTTTGGAGACCATTGACGACATGGAAGAACTGGATATCTACTACCATATCTTGATGAAGAAGATCAAGAAGTCAATTTTGGCAACAGCCTCGGTGGGCGATGAGTACATCATGATCCAAGAGAAGCTTACAGGCCAGGAGTTTGGTCTGGATGTCATGAATGACTTGCAGGGTCATCATGTTGCAGTATCGGTGAAAAAGAAGCTTGCCATGAGGGCTGGTGAAACAGATAAAGCTATCACGGTGGACTTGCCTGAGGTTCGAGCAATGGGAAAGAAGATTGGCGAAAACCTTCACCACATCGGCAATCTTGACGTGGACATCATGCAGCGCGCCAATGGAGATTATTGTGTGTTGGAACTGAATCCCCGTTTTGGAGGAGGTTTTCCGTTCAGCTATGAGGCGGGGGTGAATTTGCCATTGGCAATTATCAAGTGGCTAAAAGGCGAAAGCATTGACCCAAAGATGTTGCAGCCACAATACGGAAAGATGTTTGCTAAGAATGATTATTTGATGGAGATAAAGTAATCCACAGGAATACAACGACAAGGTGTTCTTCCCTGACAAGGTCCGCATCAATCGTTATTATCTGCACAATTATTCGTTTTGGACGGATATCAAGATCATCTTCGCCCCAGTGTTGGGGCGACGGATGGAGTATGGAGGGGAGGAGATATAAGAAGCTATTCTTGCGGAAATCATTAAAAAATGTTGAGCGGCTTGTCCTTGTCGGGTGGCCGTATTGTTTAGTTTAGAGTTGAGGGTTTAGAATTTTATAATGCTCCCCATAATTCATGCCAAAAGCTAAAGTGGTCATCTTTGCACAAGAAAAACGAAGGATGGCCATCGCGAAAAATGGACTACCATGATATTGGCTTGCTGAAGAATGGGATGGTCAGTAAGACGCAGTTTGCGGTTAACTATGTCCGGCGGTTGATCATCCAGCTCTTGTTGCCCAACAGCGTGAGAGGATGGGTGTTCAGGACGTTTGCTAGGGAGTAGTATATATTATGATAATGAAGTTTCTCTTCGACCGCATCGTCTCCTTCCTCGGTCTCCTTTTCTTGTGGCCCGTTTTGGTTATTGTGGGTATTATATCTTTACTTTAAAAATGTATGATGATTTACTTTTTTGTAGTTTTGCCAAACAATAAAATGTCATAAACAATGACCATAGAAGAGTTTGAAGATAGAATAACCGCTTTTGAGACTTTTGACCTTGAATTTAAGTCGGCAAAAGGAGGAATTCCTGGTAGCTTTTGGGAAACCTATTCCTCTTTTGCCAACACCCAAGGCGGTGAGATATTTTTGGGAGTGAAGCAGACAAAAGAAGGGCTTGTCATAGATGGGCTTTCGAAGGAACAGGCTTTATCTTATCAGAAACAACTTTGGGATTGTTTGAATAATCGCAACAAGGTTTCGGTAAACCTTTTAGGAAATGATGACATTGAGAGGATAGATACCATGTTAGGCTGCGTTTTGGCGATTAGGATTCCTATGGCCGATTTAAAGTCGAGACCTGTTTACATCGACAATAATCCTGACAAGGCTTTCAAACGAGAACACGAGGGAGACTATCTTTGTACCAAAGACGAAGTCAGAAGGATGTATGCCGAAGCAAACATTTTGGAAACGCCTCAAGATGCCAGGGTTTTGGAAGGCTTTGGTTTTGAAGAGGACATAGACAAAGAGTCGTTTCGAAAGTATCGACAGATATTTACTAATCTAAAACCAACACATCCATGGTCGTCTCTTCCTGATTTGGAGTTTATGACCATGCTGGGAGGTTATGGAAAAGACAGGAAAAAAGGTAAGGAGGGATTGACTTTGGCTGGTTTGTTGATGTTCGGAAAAATGACCAGTATCACCGATCCTTATTGTTGTCCGTCTTTTTTCCCAGATTATCGAAAGACAGATCCCAATTCCAATGAAAGATGGACAGACCGGATTTGTTGGGATGGTACATGGGAGGCAAACCTGTTCAATTTCTACAACAAAGTATACAACAAGTTGATAGAAACGCTTCCTCGACCTTTTGCGCTAAAGGATGGTGTTAGGATAGAAGATTCTCCGATGCATGTGGCTATTCGCGAGGCTTTTGTCAATGCTTTGATACACTGTGACTACACCATAGATTCAACTATTGTGATTGAAAATCAGGTTTCCAAGTTTGTTTTTACCAACCCTGGATCGATGCTTGTGCCATTAAATCAATATTTTCAAGGAGGGGAAAGCGTGTGCCGCAACAAATCTTTGCAGAAAATGTTTATGCTTATCGGTTCGGCAGAAAAAGCTGGAAGTGGAGCCAGCAAGATTTGGGAGGGGTGGAAATCGGCCAACTACCGAAACCCGTCTATAGAACAAACTCGAAACAAGGTAATCCTTGAAATGCCTTTAGTTACCATTCTTTCCGATGAAGTTCTCGCCAAGCTTAAAAAGCAATTTGGTGATGCGGTCGTCTCCATAAACCAACAAAAACTACTGGTTTTGGCGGCATGTGCCATGGATGGTTTTACCACAAATTATAAACTACAATTCATCCTTGACCAGCATCCTTCAGATATTACCCAGTTGTTAAAAGGGATGTGCCAAGAGGGATATTTAAAAGCTTTCGGCGTTGGAAAAGGAACAAAATATGAATTAAACATTGCCAGCAAGGTTTCTGAAAATGTTGCCAGCAAGGTTTCTGAAAATGTTGCTAGTTCAAATGTGTTGAATACCAAAAACAGAAATAAGCGCACGGAGCGCTTATATGCTGAAATTATGGCAGTGTGTGTAGATTATCAGCCTTTAAACGCCATTGCTCCTCGTGTCAACAGAAGTCTAAGGTATTTGAAAAATAGCGTAATACCAGAAATGGTTGCGGCGGGTTTGTTGATTAGAAAATTTCCCGACATACCCAGTCATCCCGACCAGCAATATAAGTCAGGACGAAAAGAATAAAATGTTGCTAGCAAGGTTTTCCAAATATTGCTAGCTCTTAAGATCATATTATGTCCCTCAAGTTTCTCTTCGACCGCCTCGTCTCCTTCCTCGGTCTTCTTTTCTTGTGGCCCATTTTACTCATCGTGGCCATTCTGGTGAAAGTCAAGATGCCGGGTGGGCCAGTGCTGTTTGTGCAGAAGCGGGTGGGCCGAGGCGGCAAGCTGTTCAAATGCCACAAGTTCCGCACGATGACGGTGAATCATCCTTCGACAGGCTCAGGAGGCTGGTCAACGGTGTCGGTGGCTGGCGACAGCCGCATCACGCCACTGGGGGCCCAACTCCGGCACTATAAATTGGATGAACTGCCGGGGCTGTGGGATGTGTTCATCGGCAACATGAGCTTCGTGGGCCCGCGCCCCGATGTGCCCGGGTATGCCGACAAGCTGACGGGCGACGACCGCGACGTGCTGAAGCTGCGGCCGGGGATTACGGGTCCCGCCACCTTGAAGTATCGCCTCGAAGACGAGATGATCGCCGAATACGTCGCACAAAAGCAAAAAGAAGGCGATACCCGCGACGCACAGACGATAGCCGAAGAATACAACGACACGGTCATCTATCCCGACAAGGTGCGGCTCAACTGCTATTACTATCGGAATTATTCGTTCATCAAAGACATAAAAATGATTTTTTGCACGGTGCTGGGGAGGAAGATGGAGTATGCTGGGGAGAGGATTTGAGAAACAAATCTTACATAAATCTAACATAAATCTTGGCTTCGCCTTGATACGTAAAGATGTTTGCCAAGAATGATTATTTGTTGGAGATAAGGTAATTATCAAGAATAGTAGAGGGTGTTTGGGCGTTCTTAAAACCCAATTCATACAAGGAAGAGAATAAGGCTGGGTAATTTGGTAAGTAAGTTGATTATTATCAAAAAGTAAAACATGTCGAATATAACACTACAAGATTTAATAAACCAAGGTGAGGACTTGCTTCAGAAAACTAAAGAAACTCCTGGATATGGATTTGTGCCTTTTAAAGAGTTTGAGGAGTGGAAAAGAATTGCTGATGTGTTCTTGAATAATAATTATCCTAATAATCAGCAATCCATAGATTTCCATAAACTTGTACAGGAATTAAACCATAGAGATATACATTGTAAAAGGTTGTTGGCTATTCTGAAAGCAATTGATGCCGTACCACCAATATCAAAAAAGGAATTCGATTTTGAATTAGTGCTGGAAAACCTTTTTGAAAGATTTCATTTAGTGGCAAATCAACTGAAAAGACGCCATAATGGAAGAGAAACACTGATAATTAGGGACGAATATGATGTTCAGGACTTACTTGAGGCTCTTTTAAAATTGTTTTTTACCGATGTCAGACCTGAAGAGTGGTGTCCTTCCTATGCTGGTAGCAGCAAGAGAATGGATTTTCTTCTAAAGAATGAGGGAATCATTATAGAAGTCAAGAAAACTAGAGATGGTTTAAAAGACAAAGAAATAGGAGAGCAACTGATTATAGATATAGCCAACTACAAAAAACATCCTGATTGCAAATTATTATATTGCTTCGTGTACGACCCAGATGCCTTGATACGAAACCCTCGTGGAATAGAATCGGATTTGTCTGGTGATATTGACGGGCTTACTGTGAGGGTGAGGGTGGTGCCGAAGTAAATAACCTATTTTTCACCGAGTTTCTGCTTATTAACTCATCAATCGAATCCCCGTTTCGGCGGTGGCTTCCCGGTCAGTTATGAAGCTGGGGTGAATTTGCCCAAGGCTATCATTGAGTGGGTCAAAGGGAATCCTGTTGATACCTCTATGCTTATCCCTCTATATGGGAGGATGTTTGATTAGAATGATTGGGTGGTGGAGGTAAAGTAAAGCTTTTTCATGTCCTTTCTTCTTGATAAGAAAGGACCAAAGAATCAAGGCCGACATCATCGGACCCATCGCACAAAGCGGGCGCTTCCCCGCCATGTCGGCCAGGCCCACGCACCCAGCCCAGTGGAGGGTGGGAGGAGCCCGGAGGGGGGGGTGAATGATGAGGTTTTTAGGAGGGTGGTTTTACGGGATTTTTTTATTTTTGCGGTCTGTACTAATCGGATCGTACAGTCGTCAATTAAATTTCCATAAAGAGATATGCTTTTAATGGGTTGGTGTGTGAAAAACCTGTTCAACAAAAAACGATAGAATAAATCTTTATTATGACTATTAGTGCAAATACATTATTCCACTTTACGTCTAAGTATGACACCTTGATTAAAATCCTACAATCAAAGTTCTTTCCTCGATTGTGCTTAGAAAGGGGTTTATGGTATCCGGGAGATAAAAAATGGGCGATTCCAATGGTTTGTTTCTGTGATATTCCTCTCTCAAATATTGCTGATCATACTCAAAAATACGGTAATTATGCAATAGGCATAAAAAAGACATGGGCGATAGAACAAGGAGTCACTCCCATATTGTATGTACATGATAATTCATCTTTTATTGGGCATGGCTTAGATGCACTTAATTGGTCATTGGAATTGAGTGAAAAAGATAAGGAGCATTTGAGTGAACGATTAGCACAGGTGATGTCGATGTTTTTTATGATGAAACCATACGAGGGTTATCAAGAAAGAGACGGGAAAAGAAGAAAAGTCCGTTTTTATGATGAACGAGAATGGCGATATATCCCTCCGATAGGTGGAGAACAACTTAATTTCCTTACAGAAGAAGACTTTAACGATAAAATAAAAAGAGAAAATATCAATTCTCTCAATAAGCAGTATGGAGTTGGGTTTAATCCAGATGTGATAAACTATATAATAGTGGAAAAGGAGGAGGAGATTGTCCCGCTGATGCATGAGTTGCATTCCATAAAAGGCAACTTCTCCTATAATACAGTTGAGCTGTTGTCTTCGAGAATCATATCAATGGATAGAATTCGAGAGGATTTCTGATTTGTTATTAGATAGTCCTATTGCCCTTCTCTGAATGGAACGCTGCTAACTCTATGACGCATAAGTGATGCCTCGCGATGGGTGACGGGGAGTAATCTGGTGGTGGATGGAGGGTATACGACGAGGTGAAATCTCACACTGGTGCTTTTTTGTGACGTATGATGTGGAGGGATGCTGGAATTGTAAAAAAGAGGGACAATCGCAGTTGTAATCCACGAAAGTCCCTCGCGCATACAGGTTGTTTAGAAGGTTATTTGCGATGCTTTGTTGGACCCACTTTCACTTTCTCAACAACTGTAGTCTTGGGATGCTTTACAGCCTCCTCCATCGGAATAAAGCGACCAGTTTCTGCACTTCTCGCCTTTTCTACTGTCTTTGACATAGATGGTGTAGCTTTACGCCTGTCCTTTTGCAGGCCTAAGTGAAGGTTTGCCCAAGGCCTTCTGGTTTGACATCGGATCGGGCAATCCGGATTGGTTATTTGTCTCTCAACTCATTAAGCTGACGTTTCAAAACTTTCTCCCAGCCATCTTTGTGGATGATTCGAATGAAATCTCTCTCGTGTCTTTTGAGAATATCGATACGCGACATCTGGCTTATCTCTTGCCAATTGTCGAAAAGGATATAAAGCGCATTGCCATAGTCAATGTTCTCGAAGACCACGACCTTTTCACCGAATTTGGCACCAAAGTAACGGGAGTTCATACCACTACCCACGATATATTCGGTGGGATGTAAGTGATTCAGTATATTGGCGCGTTTCTGTATTTCTCGCTGACGTTCAGGGGATGAATTACGTAAGCGTTGGGTGATAATAGACAATGTCCTGTCCATGCTCCCAGGAGGAAAGATTTCCCAACCTACCGTAGTGACTCTTGCCAACTCTTCGTCACTAATGGTTGCATCGAAAACATGGCTATCGCGGCATTGTTCCTGAAGTAAATTGATGGCAAAGAAAAGGTCTTTCCTAAAATCGGGATGCTGACGGTCGAGAATTGTGTTGATTTCAGCCTTGATACGTGTACGTTCTTCACTTTGGTTGATTACTTTGAGGATGATTCCCCAGTCGCGAGGAGGCTCAAAACAACGCTGATACACTTTGCGGTCAATGTAGGTCGTGTGATACCCCTTGTCGGGGTCGCCGAAGTTGGGCGAATCAAAAGAAAAGGTCTTGGTGATTTTTGGAAGATTCTTAAAAACCCATATAATACCATTAAGATTGCGACGCGCATAGATTCCCGAAAGTTTGTCGGGTTGGATGGTTTGAGGGAACTGGATATTCCCTTCAATTACCTTGATGCCCAAATGCCGATAAGCACCACGGGCGATCTCGCTTTTTGAAGTATCAATGATGGCAGCTACGATGACATGCTGCGAATGAGTATTGTTAAGTTCTTGCTCAATGTAATCGGGGATTCTTCTGAAATGGTGGTTTTGTTTCATCTTGTATAATCTTTTTATGATGTTATTCTACCCATATACCAAAACCGTGACCGAGGGTGTTTTGTCACGGTTTTAGTATATTTTTGAGGAAGTATGAAAATGGACGGTGAACAATTGATAAAAACTATTGCACTGAACAAAGAGAGAAATAGAGAGGAGGCCAAAAAAGCCTTTGACTTGTTTTGCGGCCATTTCGAGGTTCGTGCTACTCAGATGGCCTTGGCTCTTTGTGAGAAATGGAAAAAGCCTGAAAGTGATGCTTATCAGATAGTAGAGTGTGCGTTTGAGAAGATTTGGCTTTATCCGAGTTTCGACAAGAGCAAATCGAATTGCAAGGATAGCGACAGAGCAATATTGTGGTGGATCAACCATATTCTTGTACACGAGCTAATGATGCTATCACAAAGTGGTGGATGTTCGCATCCCGAAGCAGAAGACTTACCGATGATAACCAATCCGTCGGAATTCATTGTTGAGAAGTTCAAGGACGATTATCTTTCTGACCAGGACTTTGAAAGAATGAAGAAGATGTTGGACAAGCTAGTAAACGGTCTCAATGAGCAAGAGATAACCATATACCTAACATACAAGGTGTATGAGATACCAGGAAAGAAAGTGCCAAGAAATGTGCTAAAAAAATTAAGAACGCGATATAATATCAGCCAGGATGGCATTAGAAAATGCCTTTGGCGAGTAAAAGAAAAAATTGAAGGAGGTGATTATGAAAGATAGTATAGTTAATAAGGTATTGTGTACTACAGGCTATCTGCCTCCACGCAATGAAGAAGAGATGATGGCTTTTGAGAAGTTGTATTCTCAAAAAGCAGTAAAGAAAGATTTCCACGTAGATGTTGACAGTATAGTAAATGGCGGATGTCGTGTCAGGCCGTTGGAGGGTTTGATGGGTTCTGGAACGTTTAGTTCTTCTGATATGCTAATGGCAGCGCGTAATTATGAGAATCTACCCAAAGAGATTATAGACAAGATCAAAAAGCAACACAAGAAAGAGGATGATAAAGGTGAATCGTAGTATTCTGGCACTTGCCGAGGAGACAGCCTCGCAATACGAGGAGCCGATTCCCCTTGAGAAGGTTGCCGAGGATGAGTATATTAGAATCATTTGTGACGACTATGGTAGTTCGACATTCGACGGATTGACGTGGTTTGAGCCTGAATCGGATGAGTTCTATATTCATTTGAATATCAATCCTGCGAAAAAGAACACTCAGAATCATGTAAAGGGCAGGTTTACGCTGGCTCATGAACTTGGGCACTACTTCATACCAGCCCACCGGCTTGGACTAATGAGAGGAAATTTGAAACCACACGGTTCTTTGAATTTCTTGAATAATCTTCCAGCATGGCAAATAGAAAGAGAAGCCGATGCCTTCGCCTCAACACTTTTAATGCCATCGGCCTCTGTTAAAGCATTTGTTAAAGGGAAACCATTCAACTTTCAGTTGATTGAAGCGATTGCAGACAATTACAAAGTAAGCAAATCAGCTGCTGCTTTGAGGTTTGTTGATATTGGTAATTATCCAATAATGGTGGTTTATGCTGTGGATGGTAAAATTAGGTGGATGAGCAAAAGTGAGGATTTTCCTTTCTGGAGACTTCGCAACGGAAACGGAAGAGGGGATAGTGTTCCTGAATACACAGCGATGGGAACGTATTTCTATGACAAAGACGACAGTGAATGCAGGAGCGAAGAAACAGTATATGCCCAGGATTGTTTCGTGACACGTTCGGAGGAAGAGAACAGGCGTGAGTTCAAAGAGTGGTGCATAGGTTACAATAACAGCGCATTCAGCGTGTTTTGGGAGAAATAGATGTAAATTGTTTGAATCCTGAAGTCTGAGGGAAGAAAACTCATTGTTAATTGTTTGAATAAGAGAAGAAAAGAAGATGGCTATACCAGACGAACAAAAATGGAGATATATTTTTCATTTTACTGATATCCGTAATCTTGATTCCATCATCAAGCATGGATTGTTGTGTACTAATGTGAAGAATGAAAAAGGTATTAAGCATAAAAACATCGCTAATTTGACGATACAGGAACGGCGTGCGACTATGGATATTCCGGTTGGCCCAGGAGGGAAGGTGCATGATTACGTACCGTTCTATTTTTCGTCCATAAATCCTATGCTTTTAACCCTTCTGAATCAGAAGAATGTTGACCAAAACTTGATTATTTATTTTTGTATTAAGGTACAGAGATTGGATCAGGATGATGCCGTGTTTACTAATTCTTCAGCCAATACGGCTATTCCACCAACATTTTATGATGACACATCCCATTTGCTCGATTTAAACTGGGATCTTATTGATTATAGGGGATGGAAAGTTGGTACTGACGAAAAAAAACACAAAAAAATGGCTGAAGCGATGATACATAATAGAGTAGGAATCCAAGAAATTGATGCCATTGTTGTGTATAACGAATGTGCAAAAAAGTCAGTGGAGAAATCATTCAAAGATAATAACGTAGCACCTCCTCCAATTTTCTATGACTATAATTTCAAAAAGGATTTGTACAGCTTCTATTACACCAAGTTTTTTCTTAAAGACAAAACCATGCGAAACGATTCTCTTGTGACAGGCCCCTTGACCTTGTTGCATGAATATAAGGGTTTAATAGGGAATATTAGGAAAGAACGCTCTCAAAAAAGGGCAAACTACCCATATCGAACAGTTTCGGATATCATACAAGCAATCGAAGGAAACTTTACTGTAATAATGGAACTTAAGTCTGTAACGGGTTTGTTGCAAGACTATCCACCTCATAAAGATACTGTTGATGACCATACAAAGAAAGTGGTCGAGGAGTTGAAGAAACTGGATTATTATAAAAACATATCAACCGAAAAAAAGAATACTCTTCTGTTTGCTTCGTATCTTCATGATATAGGAAAAGGCCCTAAAACAAAGTGGGAGAATGAGAAGATGATTCGAGCATATCCAGACCATCCAGCTGATGCCATTCCCATGTTAAAACGCATTCTGGTTGAGGAAGTAGAGAATCTAACGGACGAAGAGATTCGTTTGATATGTATGCTTGTGGTGTATCACGATATTATTGGTGATTGCATGGAAAAAGGGAGAGAAAAACAGCAAGTGGTAGATGTAATTGAAAATGAGGATGACTTGGAAATGCTGTTTGCAATCTCTTGCGCAGATGCCAGGGCTATCAACGGCGCATGGGCTTTGGGTATTTTTGGCAGAAAGAAATCTTTTGCTGAGCAAATAATGGAAATGAAACGACAACAATTATGTCAAACACCCTAAAATACGCCTTTCGTATCACCCACATTGAAAACATACCCCATATTTTACGATGTGGTTTGGTAAGGGCTGACTCGCCATTGCGAGCCGTTGACTTCATTAGTATCGGCGACTCTCAAATCATCCTAGTTCGTGGTGAAAGGGAGGTGCAAGGCTACAAGTTAAGTGATTATATCCCGTTTTATCTTGGGCCTCGTTCTCCTATGCTGTATGTCATCCAACATGGTTACAATGGTGTGCAAAGAGTAGATGCTGAAAGTATTGTATATATTGTGATTCGATTGGATGAATTGATTAGTTTTAATGTTGATTGCATCTTCACTGATGGGCACGCATTGAGTAACCTAACTTCTTATTATTACAAAGATAAGTTGCCGATAATTGATAAGATTGTACATTTTGATGATGTGTATTCATCGCGATGGGACTCTGATACTGATCTTGATCTGAAAAGAAGAAAAGAGGCCGAGCTGTTGATAAAAAACGACCTCCCAGTGCAATTTATCAAAGGTTTTGTAGTTTATAATGAAAAAGCCAAAGAAAAGTTGATGGCAATGGGTGTTGATTCAGTCAAGATAGCAGTAAGGCCTGAGTATTATTTCTAAAGGACGCAAACATGTTTTATTATGTAAAAGGTAACTTGTTGGAAAGCGATGCCGAGGCATTGGTGAATACCGTCAACACTGTGGGTGTGATGGGCAAAGGCATTGCCTTGCAATTCAAGGAGGCCTTTCCTGACAATTACAAGATTTACAAAGAAGTTTGTAAGCGTAAGGAACTTTGCATCGGTAAAATGCTAGTGACCGAGGAGACCAACCTGGTGCTTGGCCATAAGATCATCATCAATTTTCCCACGAAGACCCGATGGAACTTGCCTTCGGAGTATGCTTATATTGAGCAGGGTCTTGTCGCTTTAAGAGAAGTGATTGTCAACCGCTCTATCCAATCCATAGCCATTCCACCATTGGGTTCCCACAACGGTGGCCTGGATTGGCTTAGGGTGAAAAAGATGATTGAGACCGCTTTGGCTGATCTGGATTGCAGAATCATGCTCTACGAACCTTCAGAGCAGATTATCGAGAAGATGAAATCGGAGCGGGTGAACCTCACACCCGCTAGAGCAATGCTCCTCGCTATGCTGGCCGACATGAACAAGAATGGAGAGTTCGCCTCGGTGTTTGCTGCCGAAAAACTGGTGTATTTCATGCAACGCTTCGGTGCCGCTGATTTGTTTAAAATCAATTTTATCCCATACTATTATGGGCCTTATTCGGGTGGCAAGGTCGCACATGTGCTGTATCGTCTCAATGGTAGTTACATCAAAGGTATGGGGGGCATGAATGCCCGTCCTTTCGACTACATTTGGTTGGTTGACGATGCGCCTGACGAAGCGAATAGGTACATTGACGACAATGAAGACAAAAGGCTGCGTTCCATTTGTGAGAAAACCCAACAATTCCTTCAAGGCTATTATTCAAATTATGCTTTGGAGCTTTTATCCTCGGTGGATTTTCTGTTGGATACCAACCCCGCGCTGAGTAACTGGCAGAATGAGGACCAAGACAAGGTGGTTGACCTACTTGCTCAAGAGATGTTGTTGTGGAGCAAGCGCAAGGAACAATTGTTCACACCCGAACTATTGGACAAGGCTGTCGTTTATCTCAAACAGCATCAGGCCAGATTTGATAGGATTTAGTGTTCTGTATGGGCTGTGCTGAAATCTCCGATTCAGCAAAGTATGGCCAGCAACGCTGTGGTTAGCAGAGTCCCGCCACCTTGAAGTATCGCATGGAAGACGAGATGATCGCCGATTACGTCGCACAAAAGCAAAAAGAAGGCGATACCCGCGACGCACAGGCGATAGCCGAAGAATACAACGACACGGTCATCTATCCCGACAAGGTGCGGCTGAATTGTTATTATTATCGGCATTATTCCTTCGTGAAGGATATCCAGATGATCCTCTGCACGGTGCTGGGGAAGAAGATGGCGTATGCGGGGGAGAGGATTTGAGGGAAAATTGATAATTAACTACGTTGAAATTTTAATTCGGCGTTAGCCAATCTTCGATTTGACAATTGAGAATTGAGAATTGAGAATTGGGGATTTGACTGTGGGGAAGTGTTTTTATAAGGAAACAAATCCGACGTAAATGCTCTGCATTGATTTCATCGAATCTTCGATTTCAGCGAAGCTAAATCTGTCATAAATCTTGGCTTCGCCTTATCTTCGATTGCGGCGGAGCGTTTTATGGAACAAAGCTTTGAGCGGCTGGTCCTTATTAGGCGGCCTTGTTGTTTAGTTTAGAGTTGAGGGTTTAGAGTCAGTTGGGAGTTTAGAGTTGAGAGTAGGGACATTGCGGTGGTGGAAAAATATGTATCTTTGCAAATTGAAAAATAATAAAAGTGGATTATGTGCACAGTAACGATTGATATTGACGAGAAAACGCTTCGTGACGTGGATCCTAATCTTTCCGACATCGCCACCATCCGCCGCTGGGTGCAAGAATTGGTTGATCTGCGCATTCAGCAGATGGAATTTGAAGACACAGAAACCATGAGCATAGAGGAAGCTCGTGAGATGACCCTAGCAGCTGTAAGGGAGGAGTATGCGCGGCCATGAATTATGTTATTAGGAAGCGGTGTACACTTTCGATGGCGAAACTATTACCGTAGTGGATGCCTGTCATGCGCAGAATATGCATGAATAGTTTATGACGGTGATTTACTCGATGGAGTATGAGGAGGGGACAAGTAATGTCCTAAGTGATGTTCCAAGTAGCGTCCTAAGTAGTAATCAAGTAAGTAACCAAGTAAATAACCAAGCAGTCACTAAGCAGTCACTAAGTAGTCATCAAGTAGTCGTTAAGTTGTCGTCAAGTGTTCCTGTGATTTGTGATTTGCTGAGAAAGATGATTAATCCGATGTCGGCAAAGGAAATGAGACATTTTTGCGGTCTGAAAGATGCGACGTATTTTAAGACGACTGTAATAGATACCCTCATAAAGAGTGGGTTGGTGGCTATGACACAACCAGACTCTCCGAAGAGCCCGACGCAGAAGTATTACCTGACGGAGTCGGGGAAGGCTTTGTTGGAAAAAGAATAAAAGATTATGTTACTGAAATGGATGTTTGACAGGGTGGTCTCGCTGTTGGGCCTGCTGCTGCTGTGGCCGGTGCTGCTGGTGGTGGCCATTCTGGTGCAAGTGAAGATGCCGGGAGGGCCAGTGCTGTTTGTCCAGAAGCGGGTGGGCCGAGGCGGCAAGCTGTTCAAATGCCACAAGTTCCGCACGATGAGGGTTCAATCTCACACAGAAAGCACGGATAACACAGAAAAGGCTATTTCGAACACGAATGGCACGAATGACACGAATGTCTCGACTGGCTGGTCAACGGTGTCGGTGGCTGGCGACAGCCGCATCACGCCACTGGGGGCCCAACTCCGACACTATAAGCTGGATGAACTGCCGGGATTATGGGATGTCCTCATCGGCAACATGAGCTTCGTGGGCCCACGTCCCGATGTGCCCGGGTATGCCGACAAGTTGACGGGCGACGACCGCGACGTGCTGAAGCTACGGCCGGGGATTACGGGTCCCGCCACCTTGAAGTATCGCTTGGAAGACGAGATGATCGCCGATTACGTCGCACAAAAGCAAAAAGAAGGCGATACCCGCGACGCACAGACGATAGCCGAAGAGTACAACGACACGGTCATCTATCCCGACAAGGTGCGGCTCAACTGCTATTACTATCGGAATTATTCCTTCGTGAAGGATATCCAAATGATCCTCTGCACGGTGCTAGGCCGGAAGATGGCGTATGCGGGGGAGGAGATTTAACGAAAACGAAAAACAAATAAACTTATAACATATTATGGCAGAAAGAAAGAGAATTTACCTGTGCCTGGCGCACATGAGCGAGGAAGGCTGGGAGCAGAAGTACATCAAGGAAGCGTTTGATACGAACTGGGTGGTGCCGTTGGGACCGAATGTGAATGGGTTCGAGGCAGACTTGGAGAAATTCGTAGGTGAGAATAAGCGCGTGGTGGCGCTGTCGAGCGGCACGGCCGCAGTGCATCTGGGCCTGCTGGCGGCGGGCGTCGGGCAGGGTGACGAGGTGCTGGTGCAGAGCTTCACGTTCTGCGCATCGACGCACCCGATTACGTACCTCGGGGCGACGCCAGTGATGATTGACT
>Ga0310691_10000959_pt1 | contig 48203 bp, 37 predicted proteins | sample 176DNAGHGlowgp2_FD_203887 | JGI IMG/M metagenome (GOLD analysis project Ga0310691, IMG submission 203887) | Sheep rumen microbial communities from Palmerston North, Manawatu-Wanganui, New Zealand - 1766 DNA GHGlow gp2 (v2) (version 2) | ecosystem: Host-associated > Mammals > Digestive system >... | reverse complement strand
ATAGAAAGCGGACAAGGAATTCCGAGCAAAATTTGTGTCAGGCGAGGCGAAGCCCGCAGAGCATAATGGAGATATATGGTCAAGGGCTTCAACGAAGCATGGCGCAAATTTTTCCGGAAGGACTGTCTGGTTTTTATCGGGGGATAGTATAAGAACACGGCGGATCCGTGCGTTTGCTTGCACGAATCCGCCGTGTTTCGCTGTCTTCACTTAAACCGGAGCTGGGGACGATAGAACTCGAAGATCACGCCGTCACGGCGGCGCTCGTTGCGCTCGTTATGGGACGTCCAGCAAAAGCGCATGGCGCCCATGGCCTCGGCCAGACGCGCGCTCAGCGGGCGATAACCCGTGCGGTAGGCAATGAACTGCGGCCGGGCGAGGAAGTTCAGCAGACAGTGGCTGAGCAGAAAGGCGGCGGGCTTTGAAACCGTATCGCCGTAGTCCCAGGTCGGCGTGGCGAGCTGACCGCGCACCAGATCCTTCGCATGCCGTTTGAACCAGCGCACGATCATGGGGTTGAAGCTCTCAATGCACACCTCGCCCGGGTAGTCGGAGAGAATGGCGTAGGTCTTCTCACACAGCTCCCTGTTGCGCCTGCCGGTCTTGAGCTCCACGATCAGCGGCCCGCGCCCGGCGTAGAGCTCCAGCACCTCGGTCAAAAGCGGGATGCGCTGGTCGGTGCCGCAGAGCCTCAGAAGCTTCAGCTCGTCATAGCTTTTCTCGTCCACGCGCGCGTGTACGCCGCATACGCGGTCGAGCGTGTCGTCATGGAAGACTACGACCTGCCCGTCCTTCGTGAGCTGCACGTCCATCTCCGCGCCGTAGCCCGCGCGGCTGGCAAGCCGGAAGGCCTCCAGCGAGTTTTCTGGGACGCTCTTATCCTCGGAATGCAGGCCGCGATGGGCGAAGTTGCGCCCGTAGAAGGGAGCCTTCTGCCGCTTGGTGGCGGTTCCGGGAGCCAGCAGGAACACCGGCAGTCCCGCCGCGGCGGCGGTGCCGGCACCGATCAGCGCGGCCCTTTTGAGCTTCTGGGAAACACTTCTGTTCATTCTGGACACCTCTGCATTAGACTAATCATTTGCCAAGCAAATCGCGTGCATTTCGTTTACGTTAATCGCCGTCCAGCGCCTCGAGTCCCACCACGTTCTCCACCTTGCGCGCCTTGATGTTCTTGACAAGCGCCGTGAACACGATGAAGGACAGCACCGTCAGCACGCAGGAGTAGACCGGCAGGGTGCGCCAGGCACCCGTGCGGTTGAACATCAGGCCAAGCAGGATGGGCGTCACGGTCTGGGCGGACATGGAAGAGGCGTAATAGTAGCCGGTGAACTTGCCGATCTTTTTCGACGAGCAGAGCTCCACCACCATGGGGAAGGAGCAGTTGTGCACCAGGGCCATGCCGAAGCCCTTGATCGCCCAGACAACATACAGGATTGCCGGGAAGGTGAATTCCCCGTGCGCGGCGTTCGGGGCGGTGACGCCCGTCGGGGCGACGGAACACATGATGATGAGCGCGATGAACGTGATGCCGAGGCCGCAGGAGATCGTCCACTTGCGCCCGATCTTATCCGCGATGCCGCCCGCAATGGCAAAGCCCAGCACGGAGGCAAGGCCGCCCGCAATGGTCAGCACCATGGTCGCGCTCGAGACGGAGTTCAGATAATAAATAACGTAGTTTCCGATGTAAGTCCCGATGGCGTTGTCGGACATGAACCACAGAAACTCCGCGCCGAGGATGGCCAGCAGCATGGTCTTGTTCGCCCTGGACATGGGCTTGTTGTCATCCACCGGGGTGGCGATGGCGGCAAGGCGCTCGCCCTCGGCCATCTGCTCTTTCATCTCCTCGTGGATCTCGTTTTCACGCACGGTGAAGAAGAGCACCAGCGCGGAAATCACCATGAGGACGGAGGCGATGAGGAAGGGAATTTCGATCGTCCAGACCTTTCGCGCCTCATCGGCGGCGTTGATGTAGTCGGAGAGCTTGAGGAAGATGCCGAGCACGGTGGCAAACGCGCCGCCGAGATAGCCCATGATGTTGATGATGCCGTTGGCCTTGGCCCGGAGGGGCTTGGGCGTGATGTCCGGCATGAGGGCGACGGCGGGGTTGCGGTACATCATCATGAAGATCAGCACAATGCCCATCAGGAGCACCATGCCGAGAATGTTGTTGTGGTGGAAGAAGAAGGGGATAAAGGGGAAGGCCACGGCGGAGACGAAGGTGCCCGTCAGGATATAGGGCATGCGCTTGCCGATGGGGGTGCGGGTCTTGTCGGAGAGGTTTCCGAAGATCGGCAGCAGGATCAGCGCGGCCAGGTTGTCGCAGGCCATGATGATGCCGACCAGCCACTGCACGTTCAGGATCTTTGCCGCATCGCCCGCCTTGAGCTGAGCTGAGGAGAGGCCGTACATGCGCCGGGCAAAAATGTCCGTCAGGAACGTGGGGCACCAGGAGTCATAGACCTGCCAGAGAAGCAGGATGCCGAAGAAGGCGAAGCCGATGAGGAAGGTGCGCTTGTAGTTTAGCTTCAGCGGAACTGCGGGTTTGTCGTTCATGACTCAGGCCTCCAATGATTGTGATAGTATTACGGCTGCTTGCACTCGGGCATGAGCTCCTCCGACATGACCTGCAGGATGCGGTCAAAGACGGCGACGTCCTCCGGCGGGAAGCGCTCGGCAACGCGGCGCATGACGGTCAGCTCATAATTTGCGTAGAGATTCATGTATGTATAGTATTTCTCAGACAGGATCAGGTGATATTCGCGGCGGTCGACAGTGGAATTCTGGCGCTCAAGATAGCCTTTTTTGATCAGGTTATTCACCTTATAGGTGGCGTTGGACTGAGAGATGTTCAGAAAGTCGGCAAACTGACTGATTGTCGGCTGCCCCAGCATATAGATGACCTCGAGGGAAAAAGCCTCCATCGCGGAGAGGGACCCGTCCCGCTCCCGCACCAGCTCGAAAACGCGGCGATAGAATTGCAGCTTGAATTTATTATAGACATCAGAAAAGTGTTTTTCCAGCATTGACATATCCTCCTTTTTCGTGTATTTTATAAGGATTTATCCTACTGTATATTGTACAGGAAACTTCACCGCTTGTAAATACAAAAAGTGGAAAAATTTCATTTGTACAAAGTGTGAATTTTCTGCATTCGTCCCGGGGAACACTTGACAATGGGGGAGAGAGATGTTATATTAGCACTCGAAAGGAAAGAGTGCCAACAGTCGGACGCGGAGAGTGCTAATCCGACGACGGAGCTTGCGAGGACGACATGGCTATCAGTGAGCGCAAAAAGAAAATACTCGCCGCCGTGGTGGATGAATACGTCCGGACGGCGGAGCCGGTCGGCAGCAAGGCCATCGCCGCCACAGCCGGACTCGGCTGCTCCTCCGCAACCATCCGCAACGAGCTTGCAGAGCTTGTGAGTCTCGGCTATCTTGAACAGCCCCACACCTCCGCCGGGCGCGTCCCGACGCCGATGGGCTACCGCATGTACGTAAACGAGCTGATGGAAAAGCAGCGCCTGAGCCTGGAGGAGACGGAGGATATCAACCGCCGCATGAACCAGAAGCTCCGGGAGCTGGACGATACCATCAGCGAGGTCAGCCGGCTCGCCTCCCAGCTCACGGACTACCCGGCACTCGCCCTCACCACCCGCACGGCGGTGACCATCAAGCGCTTCGACATCATCTATGTGGACGCCAACACCTTTATCATTGTCGTCATGCTCAGTGACAACACGGTGAAAAACAAGCTTGTGAAGCTTCCGGTGTCGGTGGATCAGAAGCTGGTGCAGCGCCTGTCCGCCCTGTTCAATTCCGGCTTCACCGGTATTACCGAGGGCGCCGTCACGCCGCTTCTCATCCATTCGACCGAGCGGGCGGCGGACGACACCATGGGCGTCACCTCCGTCATCGCGGCCTTCGCCATCGAGGTTTTGACCGAGGCGGCGGCTCCCTCCGCGTATGTGAGCGGGGAGAACAGGCTTCTCAACCAGCCGGAGTTTCGCGATCCCGACAAGGCCCACCGCCTGATGGGCTATCTCTCCGGCGGCGGCTACATCCTTCCGCCGAACGAGAGTATGGACGCGGCGGGGGAGATCAAGGTGCTGATCGGCCCGGAGAACGTGGCGGAGGAACTCAAGGATTCCAGTGTCGTCATTGCGACCTATGACGCGGGCGACAACACCAGGGGCATGATCGGCGTGGTCGGGCCGACGCGCATGGACTATTCCGCCGTGGCGGCAAAGCTTTCGATCCTGGCCGCGGGCCTCTCGAAGAGGCTCGGCGGGGGAGAGTCGCCGCCGGAGGGCATGCATAACAAACTGATCATCAAGGGAGATACAGGAAATGAGTAAGAAGAAGCAGACCGAAGCGGCAGAGGCCGAACAGGAAAAGACCGAGGCCGCAGCGGAAGAGACCGCGAAAGAAGCAGCCGAAGAAAAAACCGAAGCCGCCCCCGAAACGGCCGAAGCGCCCGCTGAGGCGAAGGCCGAAGAAAAAGCCGAAGCGCCCGCCGAGCAGCCGAAGGACGCCGCCCTTGCCGCCATGAACGACAAGTACCTGCGCCTTTGCGCCGAGTACGACAACTTCCGCAAGCGCAGCCAGAAGGAAAAGGACGCGCTTTATGACGATATCAAGGCCAACACCCTCAAGAGCTTCCTGCCGGTCTACGATAACCTCGTGAGAGCCCTGAATCAGCCCACGGAGGATGAGGCCTACAAGAAGGGCGTCGAGATGATCATGGCCCAGTTCCGCTCCACGATGGAAAAGCTCGGCGTGACCGAGATGAATTGCCTCGGCCAGAAGTTTGATCCCGCCTTCCACAACGCCGTGATGCATGTGGACGATGAAGCCAAGGGCGAGAACGAGATCGTGGAGGTCTTCCAGCAGGGCTTCATGGTCGGCGAAAAGGTGATCCGCTTCGCCATGGTCAAGGTAGCCAACTGAACGAAAGCACAACGCTTCATTCCCTGTCATTCTGAGGAGCGAACTGACGAAGAATCTTATTATCGTTCTTAAAAGATCCTTCGCTTACGCTCAGGATGACACGAAAGACTGATTTGCCGCAAAAAACAATCAATCCGCACTTTCCGGCGTGAGCCGTTAAGTATATAAATTTTGTTAAAAAATATATCACATATACAGGAGGAAACAATCATGGGAAAAATTATCGGTATAGATTTGGGCACCACCAACAGCTGCGTCGCCGTTCTTGAGGGCGGCGAACCCGTCGTCATCGCCAACGCCGAGGGCGCGCGCACCACGCCTTCCGTCGTGGCCTTCGCCAAGACCGGCGAGCGTATGGTCGGCCAGGTCGCCAAGCGCCAGGCCGTCACCAACCCCGACCGCACCATCTCCTCCATCAAGCGCGAGATGGGCTCCAACTACCGCGTGACCGTGGACGGCAAGTCCTACACCCCGCAGGAGATCTCCGCCATGATCCTGCAGAAGCTGAAATCCGACGCCGAGGCGTATCTGGGCCAGACCGTCACCGAGGCTGTCATCACCGTCCCCGCTTACTTTACCGACGCACAGCGCCAGGCCACCAAGGACGCCGGCAAGATCGCCGGCCTTGATGTCAAACGTATCATCAACGAGCCGACCGCGGCTGCCCTTGCCTACGGCATGGATAAAGAGACCGACCAGAAGATCATGGTCTATGACCTCGGCGGCGGCACGTTCGATGTGTCCGTGCTCGAGATCGGCGACGGCGTAATCGAAGTGCTGGCAACCGCCGGCAACAACCGCCTCGGCGGCGACGACTTCGACGCCTGCATCACCGATTACCTGGTGAGCGAGTTCAAGAAGACCGAGGGCATCGACCTCTCCACCGACAAGGTCGCCATGCAGCGTCTGCGCGAGGCTGCCGAGAAGGCGAAGATCGAGTTGTCCGGTGTGACCACCTCCAACATCAATCTGCCCTATATCACCGCTGACGCCACCGGCCCCAAGCACCTGGACGTCACCCTGACCCGTGCAAAGTTCAACGAGCTGACTCATCACCTGGTCGAGAAGACCGCAGGCCCTGTCAAGCAGGCCCTGTCCGACTCCGGCCTCCAGCCCAGCGAGATCACCAAGGTTCTGCTGGTCGGCGGCTCCAGCCGTATCCCCGCCGTGCAGGAGATGGTCAAGTCCCTGACCGGCAAGGAAGGCTTCAAGGGCATCAACCCCGATGAGTGCGTCGCCATCGGCGCTGCCATCCAGGGCGGCGTTCTGAACAAGGACGTCGACGGCATCGTCCTGCTGGACGTGGCGCCCCTGTCCCTCGGCATTGAGACTCTGGGCGGCGTTTGCACCAGACTCATCGAGCGCAATACCACCATCCCCACCCGTAAGAGCCAGGTCTTCTCCACCGCAGCCGACAACCAGACCTCCGTTGAGGTCAACGTCCTGCAGGGCGAGCGCGAGATGGCCGCTTACAACAAGAGCCTTGGCCGCTTCCACCTGGACGGCATCGCCCCGGCCCGCCGCGGCGTGCCTCAGATCGAGGTCACCTTCGACATCGACGCAAACGGCATCGTGAACGTCTCCGCCAAGGATCTCGGCACCGGCAAGGAGCAGCACATCACCATCACCGCCTCCTCCAACATGTCCAAGGAGGACATCGACAAGGCCGTCAAGGAGGCCGAGATGTACGCTGCCGAGGACAAGAAGCGCAAGGAAGAGGTCGACACCCGCAACGAGGGCGACCAGATGGCGTACCAGATCGAGAAGACCCTGAACGAGATGGGAGATAAGCTCGATCCCTCCGACAAGAGCGAGGCCGAGGCCAAGCTCCAGAACCTCAAGAGCGCCCTGACCGGCACCGATTCCGCCGCCATCAAGGCCGCGACCGAGGAACTCAAGCAGGTCTTCTACAAGATCTCCGAGAAGCTGTACCAGGCCCAGGGCGGTCAGCCCGGCGCGGGCTTTGATCCCAGCCAGGCGGGCCAGAACCCCGGCGGCCAGGGCGGTCAGGATTACTACGACGCCGACTACACCGTCGTGGACGACGACAACAAGTAATCCCTGTGATTTAAGATTTTTAAGGGGACTGTCTCAAAACGTTTAACGTTCTGTCATCCTGAGGAACGAAGTGACGAAGGATCTTTCTTTTGGAGGTTTCAGAAACTTTCCGGGAAAGATTCTTCGCTTCGCGAACATTAGAGCTTCTTAGCGGCTTGCCGCTTAGAAGCACTATGCCCTTTAGGAGAATGACACGTAGTTTTGAGACAGCCCTGCGTGTATAGTCTATTATTTAGGAGGCCCCGATGGCCGATAAAAGAGATTATTATGAGGTGCTGGGCGTCAAGAAGGACGCCACGCAAGACGAAATCAAAAAGGCTTTCAGAAAGCTGACCAAGGAGAACCACCCGGATCTGCACCCGGGCGACAAGGCCTGCGAGGAGCGCTTCAAGGAGGCAAACGAAGCCTATGAGGTGCTCTCCGACGAGGAAAAGCGCCGGAAGTACGACCAGTACGGCCACGCGGCCTTTGACCCCAACGCGGGCTTCGAGGGCGGCGGCTTCGGCGATTTCAGCGGCTTTGGCGGCTTCGGTGATATCTTCAGCGATATCTTCGGCGGCTTCGGCGGCTCCACGCGCTCCAACCCCAACGCGCCGCGCCGGGGCGAAAATGTGCGCGCCACCGCGAACATCAGCTTTGAAGAAGCGGCCTTCGGCTGCAAGAAGGAGGTCACCATCGCCAAGGTGGAGACCTGCCCCGACTGCAAGGGCACCGGCTGCGCCCCCGGCACCACGCCGGAGATCTGCCCGGACTGCAAGGGCACCGGCCACGTCACCGTGAACCAGCGCACCCCCTTCGGCATGATGCAGTCGAGCTCTCCCTGCTCCAAGTGCCACGGCAGCGGCAAGATCATCCATCAGCCGTGCAGGAGCTGCCGGGGTCTCGGCAGCATCCGCCGCCAGCACAAGGTGGAGGTCAACATCCCCGCCGGCATCGACGACGGGCAGACCATCTCCAAGCCGGGCGGCGGCAACGCCGGCGTGAACGGCGGCCCCGCGGGCGATCTGCTGGTGACCGTCATCGTGCGGCCCCATCCCCGCTTTGAGCGCGACGGCACGTCCGTCCTGCTCGAGCAGGAGATCAGCTACACCCAGGCGACGCTCGGTGCGGAGGTGGAGGTTCCCACGCTTGACGGCAAGGTGAAGCTCACCATCCCCGAGGGCACCCAGCCCGGCGCGGTCTTCCGTCTGCGCGGCAAGGGCATCCCGTACCTGCGCGGCAGCGGGCGCGGCGATCAGTTCGTGTCCGTGAATATCAAGGTGCCGAAGAACCTGACCGGCTCCCAGAAGGAGCTGCTGCGCCAGTTTGCCGCCTCCATGGGCGAGCTGGACGGCGACGCCGGAAAGGGCCTCTTTGGGCGCAAGAAGAAGTAAAGCGATAGAAAGCGATAACATAGAACACCGCATCGGAAAACGGCGAGTAACCTTCCCGATGCGGTGTTTTCTATATCTGCCTCCCTCAGCCGCATGCGGCGGAGAGAGGGGGAGCCAAGTCTTACCCCTTCCTGCAATACACGGTCAGCACTTTCTCCAGCCCGCCGCAGCGGACGGTGAGCTTGCAGGTCTGCGGCAGACTCCCATCGTCGACGCAGGAGACGCGCGCGGTGTAGTAGCCCGTCGACTCCACGCGGAAAACGTCGGGGCGGTCAGAGCCCCATGTGATCGGCGTTCCCTGCCGTGTGACGTCCGCCCGCAGTTCAACGGGATCACCGGGGTAAATCGTAAACTCGTCCCGTATCTCCGTCTCATAGAACATCACCCGTATGCCCTCGGGCGTCGGTGTGGGGGCTGACGCGATCGGCAGGGTCACATACTCTGACAGACTCCCAAGACCCTGCGTGTCGCCCATGACGCGGGCGGCGTTGATGATCAGAGCCGTGACCTTCGGCGCGTCGTTTGGGTACACGGCAAAGCAGAGCGCGCCGTCCAGCGCGGCATAGCCCCAGATCGTTTGACTCGCGTTATTAAGCTGTGCGTTTTCCACATAGCGGCGGTACGGCACGTTCATGATCTGATCCAGCTCGCGCGAGAGGAAGGTCTCCTTGTCCGGGATGTGGACATAGTTCGTCTCGTGTTTTTCGCTCGGGATGATGATGGTGAGGGGGAAGGCCATGTTGTCCGCGAGGGTCTGCCAGTCGCCCTCTGCGATTGCCTTCTGCATTTCGCTCAGAAAGGCGTATTCGGGGCTGTCCGCCGGGATGACCAGGATCATGCCCTCGCCGTCGCCCTCAATGCTGCACGCGACAAGCGCCCCGTCCGCGCCCACGTCGTACTGCCCGTCAAGGCCGTCGATGGGCGCGCCGTTCCAGGTTTTATCTCCGGACTCGCGGAAAGCCAGGGCGGGGGTGGGTACATCGTGGATGTCGCAGTCCTGGAAGCGTATGCCGTCGGTTTGGAAGAACTGCGCCGCGCCCTGGCTGCACTCGTAGATCTCTGTGCGCAGAATGTCAAGGGAAGTGCAGCGGCTGGTCTGGATGCCGAGGATGCCGCAGCCGAAAAGACGCATTTTTTCCAGCATGATCCCGTTGCAGTCCTCAAAACGCAGTACGCCGCCGGAGCAGGCGCCGGGCTCCTTCGTGTGACCCGCCGTGAAGCCGCCGAGGAAGAGATTGTCGCAGTCCCGGAAGTAAATCACATCGGCATAGCGCGAAATGGCGGCAAGGGTAGTGGCCCCCGATTCGGTGTTCTGCGCCTGAATGCTCAGACCGTTCACGTCGTGGATCACAAGCTGCGGCCCGTCGAAATTTTCCGCCCAGTAGTAATACTCCGTCCCGATCCCGCCGTAGTTGGAGGCCGTCGAGAGATCGAAGAGTTCGCCGTCAAGGATGATCGTCCGGTCGGGGCCGATGGCGGCAAGCAGCTCGTCTACATTTGTCACGGAGACCGAGCCGCCCTTGGCGACCTCCATCGCGCCGGAGGCGGGGACGGGGGCGAGGACGGCGTTCGGATCGAGCTTCCGCAGGATCATTTCCGCGAGCATGGCGCCCTCCAAAGGCTCGCCGTTCACGTTGGAGGCATAGACTCCGCTGCCGCCATACCAGCCGTGACTCACGTCGTTTCCTTCAAAGACGCAGCCGTCCACCGTCGCGCCGTACTCGGTGAAGGTGAAAACCTTGGATTCAAAGCGATTGTTCCGGATCTCGTTCGAGAGGAAGACAGCGTTTTTCGTGTAGCTGGTGTTCAGCAGGTACTGAGCATTGTTGTCGTGGATGCGGCAGTCGACGACCACAAAGCCGTCGGAATAGCTTGCGTCGAAGAGGTTCAGCGCCGAACCCTGATCCGGCTTCCTGCCGTGATCGTGCACGTCGCAGTTTTCCACGCGCACATTGCGGCACTGGCCCACGCTCACCGCGCCGTAGCTGCATTCGTAGATGTCGGAATTTTTCACCGTGAGATCCCGGCAGTCGCGCGCCCGGACGCCGAGGATACCGCAGCCGTAGAGCCCGCAGCCGTCCACCGTGCAGCCTTCACAACCGTCGAAGTCCACAACCCCGCCCATGCAGTAGCCGGGCTCGGTCGTGTGTCCGGCGGTGAGCGCTTCGATGTTTATGCCCCGGCAGCCGGAGAAGCGGAGAACATTGGCATAGCGCGGGACGGCGGCAAGCGTAGTCTCGCCCATGCCCGCGCCCCGGATCGTGAGGTTTCGCATATTTTGCAGTACCAGCTCAAACCCGTCATAGACTTCGTTCCAGCTGTAGTACGCGCTGTGGGTGTCCTTGCCGTAATCCGACGCGGTCGAGAGGTCGAAGACACCGGGGGCCAGCTCAATCACCGTGTCCGGGCCGATGGCGGCAAGCAGCTCGTCCACGGTGGTGACGCGCGTCTCGTTTTCCGCCGCAGCCGGGGCGGCCCCGGCAATCACCCCGCAGCCCAGCAGCAGCGCCAGGGTCAGCACCGCGGCGAGTGTGCGCGCGCCGCTCTTTTTATAGTTCATGATCTGCTCCAATCTTTCTTTCAGATTTCGCTTCTCGGTCGAGAAGGTGGTGGCCACAACGCCCGCGGGCAGCGCCCCGGCGGAGGCCATGTTCAGAAGGGTGTTCCCGTAGGAGAGCTTTTCTGCCCGATCCATGCCGCGCAGCAGCATCTCGTCGCAGCTCAATTCGCAGGCGCGGTTCAGCTCCCGGCGGATGAGATAAGAAAGGGGGTTGAACCACTGGGTGCTGAGCACCGCCACGGCAAACCACTTGTAAAGCGGATCGCGGCGGCGATCATGCATCAGCTCATGCCGCAGGATATTTCGCAGCAGCTCCCCGTCATAGACCCGCTCGGGCAGGGTAATGATGGGGTGCAGGACGCCGAACATCAAGGGTGTGGAGTAAGCCGCGCAGCGGTAAAGCCGCGGCCTGCGCCCCGGGAGAGTGCGGTAAACGCGCCTGTCCTCCTCCGCCGCGCGGCTGAGACTCCGGCGCACCCGGGCGGTAAAGAGCATATAGCCTGTGAGATAGCCCGCAAAGCTGACAGTCGTGCCCACAGCCCAGACGACAAGCCAGAACGCGGGGGATTTGAGGTTTACATAATGCTTTGCAGGCGCGGGGGACTGCGTTTGCTGTACGGCCGGTTCCGCTTCTTCGGAAAGCGTATCCGCCGCCGTGACCGGGACAAAGCCATCCGTCGGCAGCGGCGGCGTCACGGGCTGCACGGTCTGCTCCGCGCGGGGCAGGGGAGCGGCGACAGCTCGGCTCGCTTCCTGCGCGGCGCGTTCCACCGGCACAAGACCCGGCAGGGGCAGGATAAAACGCAGAAGAACCAGCAGCCACGCGTAGTAGTACACCGTACTCGGCATTTTTTTCAGCAGCACATAGCGCAGCGCCAGCAGCAGAAGCGCCATCGCGCTGCCGCCGAGCGTCAGGCTGAGGAAAGTTACCAGCATCGTCACGAATCCTCCAGCTTGAAAAGATCGCGGAGCTCGTCGATGTCGGCCTGGGTCAGCCCGTCAGAGCGCACCAGCGCCGCCACGAGATCCCGCGCCGAGCCGTGGTAAACGCGGCTGATGAGATCGTGCGTGGCCCAGTCGTTGTATTCTTTTTCGGAAATGAGAGGGGAATAGTAAAAAACCTGCCGCTTTTCCTGATGCAGCACCCCTTTTGTGACCAGGCGGGAGATCAGGGTTTTGACAGTCGTGGCCTCCCAGCCGCGGCTTTTTTGCAGGGCCTCACGGATCTCGGTGACGGGCAGGGCGTCCCCCGCGCGCCAGAGCACCCGCATGACCTCGAGCTCGGAATCGGAAATTTTCGGCGCCAGATCCTTGGACATGAAAAAACCTCCTTTGATACTATCCCCTGATAGAAACCAGACAGTCCTTCCGGCAAAAATTGCGCCATGCTTCGTTGAAGCCCTTGACCATATATCTCCATTATGCTCTGCGGGCTTCGCCTTGCCTGACACAAATTTTGCTCGGAATTCCTTGTCCGCTTTCTATCAGGGAATAGTATGAGAGATTACACGTGTAGTCTTGATGAATATACCATAGCACATGAGACTACACTTGTCAACCCTGCGGGAGAAACAAAAAATGCAATAGCCCCTTTTTCCAAAGGGAGGTAAAATCAACAAAGGGAGACCTTTCGGTCTCCCTTGTGTGGTTCCGTATACAGTTACTGCGCCTTTAACGTCGGCATTCTCCGGTGGTGGAGGCCCTTGTTCTCGTACATGGCCTCGTCCGCGCGGACGAACACCTCACGGAACAAATGATCCTCACCGGGACGGAAGACGGCGGAGCCCATGGAGAGGGACAGCTCTGCCTCCGGGTGATTGGGGCGTGTGTTGAAAGCCTGGATGGACTCCCGGATGGTCTGGCGCTTTGCCTCGATCTCCGCCGCCGTCGCGCCGAGGGGGATCGCAATAAACTCATCCCCGCCGATGCGGAAGGTGCGCTCCATTCCGAAGGCGTCGGCAATGGCCCGGGCTGCGCCGCGGATGATCTGATCCCCGCAGGCGTGACCGTGCAGGTCGTTTACGATCTTGAGGTTGTCTATATCAAAGACCGCGATGCCGAAATCGGCGCTGCCGTCCCGGATCTGCTCGTTGAGGCGGCGGATCTCCTCCTGGTAGGCGTTGGTGTTGCCGACGCGGGTGAGGGAATCGGTATAGGCCTGGCCGCGCATGTACTGGATGTAGCGCCCCAGCTCAAGCTGCATGGCGCGGATCTTGCTGCCGAGCGCCTCCAGCTCGTCGCCGGGGTCGCTGTCGGCTTCTGTCTTCGCCGTGGCCGGGGGAGCGGCGCCGAGACTCTCCTTATAGCCCTGATTGGAGGTGATCTCCTCTGTGAGCTGATCCACGTTTTCGGCAAGAACGGAGAGCTCCTTTTCAAGCGCCTTGAACTTCTGGCGGAGCTTTCCGGTGATGAGCACCATCACGAACGCGCCGAAGACGACCGAGAGGATGGAGACGATACCGACGGAGAAGGTGTGGCTTCTGAGCTCGGCTTCAAACCATTCGGCGCTGAAGTCGATGCCGACAATCGCCGCGACCTTACCCGTGGAGTCGAACACCGGGCTGTAGGTGCTGTAGAAATTGCCCCAGCGATCCTCCGCCGGGGAATCGTCCACCGTGGCGACGCCCCTGCCGGCCTGCACCAGGGCGGGGGTCACCAGGATCTCCTCGCCGAAGGCACCGGGATCGACCGGGTCCGCGTCCATGATAAAGACATAATGATCCTCGTCGATCTTACGCACGGCGTAGATAAATTCGATATCCGCCTTGCTCTGAAAAACGCTGAGATGGCTGAGCTGGTCGTTATAGACAGGCGACCCCACATCCGCCTCCGTAAAGGAAGCGAGCGTGTCGCCGTCGAGAAGACCGGCGGCGGTATTGGAGAGATCCAGCATGTTTTTCCGGATCATGGTCTGCATCACATTCTCAGCCTGACGCATCATCACAAGGCCGAGGATCACGTTTGCAGCAAACAGCAGCAGGCCGACGATCACCACATAACGGGTGGTCAGGCCGAAGCTTCTGTGTTTTTTCATATAATTCACCACCAAGCGGGACGGGCACACAAGTCCGCCGCCTATAGATCGGAGAGAGGGTCACGCGTCCGGCGCGTCCTCCCGGTTTATGGTACGATAGATGATTTCCGTGAGATAGTCGATGTCGAAGGGTTTGGCGACATGGTTGTTCATGCCGCTGTCCATACTGCGGCGGCGATCCTCCTCCCGGGAGTTTGCCGACAGGGCGATGATCGGGATCTTCTGCGCGTCCTCACGCTTAAGGGCGCGGATCGCCCGCGTGGCCTCGTAGCCGTTCATGACGGGCATTTGAATGTCCATCAGGATGAGATCGTAATAGCCCGCGGGGTGGGTGCGGAAGGCCTCCACCGCGTCGCAGCCGTCCTCGACGGATTCGGTCAGAAAGCCGGACAGCTCCAGAAGCTCCTCGGCAAGCATGCGGTTTAATTCAATATCCTCCACAATGAGGATGCGCGCCCGGTTCCCGCTGTGATCGGCAGGCGCGGCGGGGGAGACGGCGCACTCCTCTGCGGCGTGATCCGAGAGGCGAAGCGGCAGCTCCACCGTGAAGACGGAGCCCTCGCCCTTCTTGCTCTGCACCGTAACCGTGCCGCCCATCAGGTTCAGCAGGGTCTTCACGATGCTCAGCCCCAGCCCTGTCCCGGTGTTGCCGGAGACAGTGGAGCTCTCTTCGCGCTCAAAAGAGTCGAAGACGTGGGGCAGAAAGCTCTCCCCGATGCCGACGCCGTTGTCCGAAACCTGAAAGACATAGCGGGCAAAGCCGGAGGCGGACACATGCGCCTGCCGGGCGGAGACGGTCACGCGGCCGCCGGGCGGGGTGAACTTGACGGCGTTGGAGACGAGATTGCTGAGAATGCGGCGAAAGCGCCCCTGATCGACCAGAACGGGGCTTGCGGGAAGGGAAAGCTCTTTTTCAAGGGTGAGCTTCTTTTCCGCCGCCGGGATGCGGAACATGTCCAGCACCAGCTCGATCTGCTCGGTGAGGTCGGTGGTCTCGGAGCGCAGCTCCACCGGGCCGCCCTCAAGCTGCTCCAGCTCCTGCATGTCGTCGATCAGGCGCAGAAGCTGTCGGCTGGAGGAAACGGTCTTTTCCAGATACCCCTCCAGCTTCTCCGGCTCGCGGAGATGGCGCAGGGCAAGCTCGGAAAAGCCGACGATGGCGTTCATGGGTGTGCGGATATCGTGGGACATGTTGAAGAGGAAGGCGGATTTGATCTCATTGGTCTGCCGCTCATGCGCAAGGGCAAGCTCAGTCTGCTTCTGCCTCTCGCGGGCGCGGATGCGCTCGGTCGCGTCGGTGATGAAGACGACGTAGACGCTCCCGTATTCGGGAAGCTGCGCAAGCCGCCCGAAGTCGCTGAGCCAGCGCACGGCCCCGTCCCGGCGGGTGATGCGGTATTGCACGAAGTCCAGCTTCTCTTCCGTCGTTTCGCTGATCTGGCGCTCGATGGAGTCCTGGATCCTCTCATAGTCCTCGGGATGGACAAGGCCGCGGAAGGTGAAGCCGGTCATCTCCTTGAACTGCTCGAGCGTGTCGCAGCCGAAGATGCCGAGCGCGGCGCGGTTAATGTACAAAAGCTCATACGGGGGATTTGCGCGGTAGATAAACAGGCCGCCCGGCATCAGATCGCCGAGCCAGATCAGGGACGGGAGGGACTGCTCAAGCTGTGTATCGGAAAGCTGCTGCGGATCAATCATCGGGTTCAGTCCCTCCTTGAATGCTTATTTTGCCTGACGCTTTACCAACGCGCGCAGGGTTTCGTACAGACGCTCAGGCTCCACGGGCTTGGACAGGTGCGCGTTCATGCCCGCTTGCAGCGAGTTCTGCACGTCCTCGTCAAAGGCGTTGGCCGTCATGGCGATGATGGGGATCTCTTTTGCGTCGGGGCGGTCGAGCGCGCGGATGGCGGCGGCGGCGCTGAGACCGTCCATCACGGGCATGCGCACGTCCATGAGGATGGCGTCGTAATAGCCCGCCTCATGGCCGGAGAACATGTCGACGGCGATCTGCCCGTTTTCCGCATGTTCTGCGCTGACGCCCTCCATATCCAGAAGGTCGGTCAGGATTTCGGCGTTGAGGGCGATATCCTCGGCCATCAGCACGCGCAGACCCTCCAGGGATTCTTCCACAGCTTTGGACTCGCTCTCCTGCGTCCCGGCGGGGGCTGCGATATCGCCGCGTTTGAGCAGGATGGCGTGCAGCTCATTTAAAAGGCTGTCGGTAAAGAGGGGCTTGGAGATGATGCCGGCGACGTTTAAGCGCTTTGCGGGCTCCTGAATATCGTCCCAGCTATAGCCGGTGAGAATGAGGATGGAGGTCTGATCCCGGTCAAATTTTCTCACGCACTCGGTCAGGGCAAGGCCGTCCATCCCGGGCATGTACATGTCGGTCATGAGGATCTGATAGGGCTTGCCCTGGTCCCATTTCGCACGGATGCGGTTCAGGGCGTCGGGCGCGTCGGAGGAGGTGTCGGCCTCAATGCCGATATCGTGCAGCACAAGGCGCGCATGCTCAAGCGCGACCTCGTCGTCGTCCACGACCATCACGCTCAGATCCTTCGGGAGCTGTTCGTGCCGCTCCTGGCTGAAGCTGCGGTCGGAGGGCTGGAGCGCCACGGTGACGGTAAAGGTCGAGCCGACGCCCTTTTCGCTGTCCACATGGATCTCGCCGTCCATCATTTCCACCAGGCTCTTGGTGATGGCCATGCCGAGGCCTGTGCTGCCGTAGCGGTTGGCAGCGCCCGAATCCTCCTGGGAGAAGGTGTCGAAGATCTTCGGCAGATATTCCTTGCTCATGCCGATGCCGGTGTCCTTTATGACGAAGCGCAGGACGCACCGATCCTCACTGCGGGTGGCCTGCTCCACGGTAAAGGTGACGCTGCCGGACTCGGGCGTGAATTTCACGGCATTGCCGAGAATGTTGATGAGCACCTGCTTGAGCTTCATCGGATCGCCGATATAGTAGTCGCAGACCTGGCCTATGATGCGGCATTCGTAGTTGAGGCCCTTGTCGCGGCACTGTCCGTTGATAATGACGTTGATCTGGTCAAGGATATCGCGGAAGGCGAATTCCTCGTTCTTGAGAACCATCCGGCCGGACTCAATGCGGCTCATGTCAAGCACGTCGTTGATAAGGCCGAGAAGGTGCTGGGCGCTCGCGCCGATCTTCTCCAGATGCTCCCGTGTGCGCGGGGAGAGATCCGGTTCCTTCAGGGCGATGTTGTCAAGGCCGATGATGGCGTTCATGGGGGTGCGGATCTCATGGCTCATGTTGGACAGAAAGCTGGTCTTGGCACGGCTGGATTCTTCCGCCAGGGCCTTTTCCTGCTCCACCTGTTTTTCACGCTTGTGGATCGTGTCGTAGATATTGACAAGCGTGACCACGGAGACGACCACAAAGAGGATCTGCACGATGCTGTTTTGACCCAGCGAGTCATTCACGCTCTGAAGCTGCTTTTCGACATATTCGTCCGCCTCCCGGTGTTCATCTGAGGCGCTGTCGGCAAACTCCCGCTCATAGTATTCATGGATGTTGTTCACGGCCTCGCGCGCGGTGACGACGGAGCTCTGCCGCATCCAGACAAGGGAGGTGAAGAGCGTGAGCGAGAGCATGACGATCCACACGATGGTGGAGCGGCCCATGGAACGGGTCTTGTCCCGCACAAGCAGCATGCGGAAGACGATCAGGCCGAGTACGCTCCACAGCGCGAGGATCAGGTAGGATTCGCGCGAGAGCGCCGTCACTGCCAGAAGGTTCGGGATGAGGTAGTACAGCAGGAAGACCAGCGAGATCGCAACGCCGATGAGGCCGGTCGCGGTGAGGAGTTCGTTCTTGTTTTTCTGCGCAAGCTTCAGCGCGCAGGCGGAGGTATAGGCGTAGACGATCGCAGCGCCCACGGTGGTCACATCCACGATCCAGCCGACGGCGGTCCTGCCGAAGAGCGGGATGATCACGGAGACCGCGAGAATGAGCAAAATGGCGTTTCGCGGCATGCCCCTGCGGTCAAGCGCCGCAAGCTTTTTGGGCATCATCCCGCCCTGCGCCATGGCGCACAGAAGGCGGCTTGCCGCAATGGTGTTGCCGACAAGGCCGGTGATGACGCCGCCGAGCACGGTGAAAATCAGCACGGGCGTTCCCACGGGCCCCATGGCCGTGCGCACGGCGTAGAAGGTCGGGGCCGCCTCGTTAACGTCCAGGGTGTCCTTTGCCGCGATGTAGGCGGGCCAGCTCTCAAAGCCAGCGGGCAGCGTGGTGGCCGCGATCACGGCCAGCAGAGAATAGGCAATCGCACCCGTGAGCAGGGCGACGCCCATGATGGGCAGCGCCTTTTTGAGCGGAAAGTGAAATTCCGGCGCGGAGTGGGAGATAGACTCAAAGCCGACAAAGGCCCAGGGAGCCATGGCGACAATGGTCAAAATGCCGGCTAAGGGAGATCTGCCCGGCATGAAGGCGGGCGCGAGGGATTTGAGCCCTCCTTCGAGCCTTGAGAACACCGAAACGGCGCAGACCAGCACCCCGCCGAAGAGGACGAGCGCCATCACGAGCTGCACGCGCACGGCGGCTTTCCCATGCATGCACAGCAGGCAGCAGATCACAAGCGCCCCGATGGCAAGCAGCAGCTCCCCAAGGTAGATGTCAAAGCCCGCAATCTGGTAGTGCAGACCGTACTGGAACACGTCCCCCAGCAGGAAGCGGCCGATCAGCGGCAGGGCGGTGGCGTTGGCCCAGACGATGGCCACATAGGTCAGCAGCAGAAACCATGCAGCCACAAAGCCGTGGTCGGCGTCAAAGCAGTTTCTGACATAGCTGAACGTGCCGCCCGCATCGGGATAGGCGCGCAGCATATACGAATAGTTTACGCCCACAAGGAGCATGATGAACGCGCCGACGGCAATGCCGATCACCGTGCCCAAAGGGCCTGCCATGGGCAGAAAACTGTTGCCGGGCATCATGAAGGCGCCCCAGCCGACGGCGCAGCCGAACGACAGCGCCCAGGCCCCGAGCGGGGAAATGCTGTGGGGGGCGGATTTGCCCCCGACTGTATGTAATGTATCCATCGCGTGCTATACCTTCTTACTATAGGCGCCGAATGATCGGCTGCCTGAGATCACTGCATATACTGATTGATCCCGTCGACCGTGCGCCGGTACATGGCGTCGATGTCGGCGAGCATGGCCTTGATCTCGCCGTCGCTGTGCTTACGCTGGTTGCCGGGGCGGAATTCCTCGGTGATCACGCCGACCGCCTCGGACAGCTTGTCGAAGCCCATGTTGGCGCAAACGCCCTTCATGGCGTGGGCGCTTTCAAAAAGCTGCGCCGGATCCATGCTCGCGCCCGCCGCCATCAAGGCGTCGTTCAGCCCGCCGTTCGGGAACTTGCGGACATAGCGGTCGATCAGCTTTTCCATTCTCATGATCTGGACGGCGTGGTCATAGTTCCCGTCGACCAGGGTGTAAAGCTCCTGCAAAGTCATGCCTGTCTCTCCTTTTTCGCTTCAATTTCCTTTTGAATAAGATTCTCAAAATCCGCCGCGGGCAGCGGACGGGAGAAGTAATAGCCCTGTACGAAGTCGCACCCGGCGTCCCGCAGCAGCCGGAGCTGGTGCTCGGTCTCCACACCCTCGGCCACGACCGGGACGTTCAGATATTTGGCGATGTCCAGAATGAGCTCGATAAGGCGGAAGTCGCGGTTGTTTTCCTCAATGTTCTGGATGAACTTCATGTCCATTTTGAGTACGTCGATGGGCAGGGTCGAGATGGTGTTGAGGGAGGAATAGCCGGAGCCGAAGTCGTCCATCTCGATCTCAAAGCCGCGGTCTCTGAGCTGCTGGATGACGGCGACAAGCTGGTTTGCGTCGTCCGTATAGGCAGACTCGGTGACCTCAAGCTTAATATCCTTTGCGGAGAGGCCGTTATCCTCGACAAGCCGCAGAAGGTTCTTTTCAAGGTCGGGATCGAACACCTCGGTGCGCGAAACGTTTACCGACAGCGGCACCGTCATGCCGAATTTTTCGCGCCAGCGGGCGATCTGCTTCGCCGCCTCGGCCCAGACGTAGCCGTCCACCACATGGATGAGGCCGTTGCGCTCAAAAAGCGGGATAAAGTCGCCGGGGCTGATGAAGCCCAGCTCCGGATGGATCCAGCGCACCAGAGCCTCCGCGCTGTTGAGGCGCGGGGGATCGCACTGGATGTCGTACTTGGGCTGGTAGAAGACGCGAAACTGCCGCTCCTCCACAGCCTGGCGCAGATCGTTGAGCAGGCGCTGGGAGTAGAGCTCGCGCTTATACATGTCCTGGTTATAGATCATGAGGTGGGTCTTGTAGCTGCCGCGCACCGAGCTGCAGGCCGTGTGCGCCCGGTCGAAGAGCAGCACGAGCGAGACCCCGTCAAACGCGGGGCAGACGCCCATGCGCAGCCGGACGGAGACCCGGCTGGAGGCCTCGTTGATCTTCTGCTGGAAAAACTGCAAAACCGCGTGGTAATCCTCACAGTGCAGGCAGTAGATATCGAAGCGGTCGGCGTCCTTGCGGCAGGCGATGCCCTCCGTTCCGCGCAGAAACTCGCGGATCGCGTCGCTCAGGGCGCGCAGGATGCGGTCGCCGAACTCGCGGCCGTTGAAGTCGTTGACGGAATGGAAGCGCTCGATGTCGATGACGATGGCGTCCAAGTTCCAGTGGGGGTGGTAGCGGCGGATCTGCTCGGCGTACTCGAAGAAGAAGTTCCAGTTATAAAGCCCCGTCAGGGAGTCGCGCTCGGCCGCGCGGATGAGCTGGCGGCCCTCGCTGAGCTCAATGATCCTGCCGACGCGGGCAAGGATCACCTCGTGCATGTCGTAGGGCTTGGTGATGAAGTCCGCCGCGCCGAGCTGCAGGGCGCGCAGCTCCGCGTCCTTCTCGGCGGTGAGCACAATGATGGGGATGCGGCGCATCTGCTCATCCGCGCGCACACGCTCTAAAACCTCGAACCCGTCCATCACCGGCATCATCAGATCCAGCAGGACAATGGAGAGCGTCTCCAGATTGGCCCGGATCATGTCCAGCGCTTCCGCACCGTTTTCCGCATAGAGAACATCATAATCGTCTTCCAGAATCATGCCCAGGATGTCCCGGTTGAGCTCCTGGTCTTCCACCACCAGTACCTGGCGGCGACGCTTGATCTGTTCCGACTGTATCATCACATTCCTCCTGAGAAAGCAAAAGCTCTCTTTTTCGGTTATAGTAACTGTTCAGCCGCTGTCATTTAACTTTTCCATTCCTGTCATTCTGAGGAACGAAGTGACGAAGAATCTTATTCGGTCCGACCTTCCAAAAGATCCTTCGCTTACGCTCAGGATGACACGGAGAAAGATCCTTCGCTTGCGCTCAGGATGACGCAGGGACTGAGCAGTTTCGGTTATATATAGTATTCAATATCCCGGTGCTTTGGCCGATCCGTGAGAAGCCTGCGCAGGGTGGCGCACATCATGTCGATGTCCGCGGGCTTGGGCAGGTGGGCGTTCATGCCGGCCTTGAGGGAGTTTTGCACGTCCTCCTCAAAGGCGTTGGCCGTCACCGCGATGATCGGCACAGTCCGGGCGTCGGGCCTGTCGAGGGCGCGGATACGCCGGGCGGCCTCCAGCCCGTCCATCACCGGCATGCGCAGATCCATCAAAATCGCGTCAAAGTAGCCGACGGGGCTGGCGCTGAACATGTCCACGGCGATCTGCCCGTTTTCGGCGCGCTCGGAGGACATTTCCTCCATCTCCAGAAGATCCATCAGGATCTCGGCGTTGAGGTCGATATCCTCCGCAACGAGAATGCGCCGGCCCGCAAGGCTGATCTCCGCCTCCGGCTTCTGATCCTCCGGCGGCTGTTCGGTTTCCGCAGGCTGCGGGGCGGCCTCCAGCGTCAGGGTCACGGTGACGGTGGTGCCGACGCCCTTCGTGCTCTCAATGTCGATGCCGCCCCGCATAAGCTCCGCGATGGTCTTTGTGATGGGAAGCCCCAGACCGCTGCCGCCGATGGAATTGGTACTGCTCGCGTCCTCACGGGCGAAGGGCTCAAACACATGGGCGAGAAATTCGGGATCCATGCCCCTGCCGGTGTCGCGCACGACAAAGCGCAGCGTGCGCGTTTCGCCCTCGGAGCCGATCTGCTCCACACTGCAGCGGATCGAACCGGGCGCGTCGGTGTATTTCACGGCGTTGTCCACGATGCTCATCAGCACATGCCGCAGCTTTGGCTGGTCGCCGACAAACTCGTCGTCGATGCTGCCGATGCGCTCGCAGTTATAGTCCAGGCCCTTTTCCTGACACGTGGTGCTGACGAGGCTGTTGAGCTCCAGCATCATGTCCCCAAAGGAAAAGCGCTCATGCTTGAGCGTGAGCTTTCCGGAGTCGATCTCGCCCATGTCAAGCACTTCGTTGATGAGCGAGAGCAGATGCCGCGCGCTCACGCCGATTTTATCAAGGCTTGACCGGACAGCGGGCGTAATGCTCTTGTCATCCTCCATCAGACGCAGCAGACCGAGGATCGCGTTGAGGGGCGTGCGCATCTCATGGCTCATGTTGGACAGAAACTCGGTTTTGGCCCTGCTGGTGGCCTCCGTCGCAAGAAGCTTTGCCTCCAACTTCTCGTTTTCCATGACGCGGTCGGTAATGCGCCGCAGTACGTAGACGATGATGAAGACGAAAATGCTGCCGCCGAAGAGAATGCCGGAGACCACCAGGTCGGGCTTGCCGAACAGACCGACCATGAGATAGCCGATGAGGAAGAGGATCAGCAGGACGGCCGGCAGACCCAGCAGAATATTCTCCTTCTTCCAGTCGCCGTGCTTGCGGATGTTCTGTGTAAAGCGTATGTAGCTGTATATATTATAGACCATGAGGGCGCTGCCGAGGTAGATCATACCGTCAATGATGAATCCGAGCATGGGCAAGTTCTCCGTCTCTGTGAATTTTGAAAGGCGAAACTATAATAATTCTATTTTACATTATAAAATAAACAGGCAAAAAGTGCAAGGCATTTTTCCTGTATTTTCCTCTTGAATAGCAGGAAAACATCTTCCGGCAAGTCGCTCTTGCAGGGGCGCGGGCGCTCTGCTATAATCAAACATGTTAGCTCAGCTTCTAAGCTCCCTTTCGCAAAGGGAGCTGTCGCGGCGCGTGTCCGCCCGCGCCGTGACTGAGGGATCGACCGTCCGGCATAAAGCCTTGACGGAACAGCGCACAACACGGGAAAATCGATCCCTCCGGCCTGTTCAGGCCACCTCCCTTTTTCCAAAGGGAGGTAAGACGGAAGGCTGCTGCCTTAAGCCGATACGTAAAAATAAAAAACCTGAAAAAACAAACAGGAGATGAGCATATGAAATACAAAGGCGTGATCTTTGACCTGGACGGCGTGATCTGCTCGACGGATCATTACCACTACCTGGCGTGGAAGGCCCTGGCCGACCGCCTCGGCGCTTATTTTGACGAGACCATCAACAACCGTCTGCGCGGCGTGTCGCGCATGGCGAGCCTCGAGATCGTGCTGGAGCGCTATGACGGGACGCTGACGGAGGAAGAGAAGCTTGCCGCGGCGGAGGAAAAGAACAACACCTACCGCGAGCTCCTGAAACAGATGAGTCCCAAGGATCTCTCCCCGGAGGTGAAGGAGACGCTCGACTGGCTGCGCGCCCAGGGCCTGCTGCTGGGGATCGGTTCCTCCAGCAAGAACACCAAGTTCATCCTCTCGCGCATCGGCCTGGGAGACTACTTCGACAAGATTTCCGACGGCACCAACATCACCCGCTCCAAGCCCGATCCCGAGGTTTTTCTCAAGGCCGCGGAATACCTGGGTCTGGAGCCGAAGGACTGCCTTGTGGTAGAGGACGCCAGGGCCGGGATCGAGGCCGCGCTTGCCGCCGGGATGGACGCCGCCGCCATCGGGGACGCCGTGTCCTGCGGCCTTGCGACCTATAATCTCAGCTGCTTTTCCGATCTCAAGGACTGCGTGAAATAAGGAGGGGAGCGCTATGGCAAAGTTTCCTTATCAGCCCTGGGAGATCACCGAGCAGGGCTTCTCGCCCCGCGATCTGCGGGAGAACGAGTCCGTCTTCGCCCTTGCCAACGGCTTTATCGGCCTGCGCGGCAATCTGGAGGAGGGGAGCGCGACGGGCGCTGAGACCATCCAGGGCAGCTTCCTGAACGGCGTCTTTGACTCCGAGCCCATCGTCTACGGCGAAAAGGCCTACGGCTACGCGAAAAACCACGAGACCATCTGCAACGTCATGGACGCGAAGGGCATCGTCCCCTGCGCCGACGGGGAGCGGCTGGATCTCAGTCTCAGCGACGTGCGCGATCATATGCGCGTACTCGATATGCGCGCGGGCGTTCTGCGCCGGGATTTCACCTGGCGCACAAAGAGCGGGGCGGTGCTCAAAATCGAGATGACCCGCCTTGTGAGCTTTGCACACCAGGAGCTTGCGGCGGCGCGCCTGGACTGCGCCTGCCTGGAGGGAGAATGCGCCCTCACCCTCACGGGCGGTATCCTCCCCGCCGTGATCGCGGAGGGCGACCCCAACGATCCCCGCAACGCCGCCGGCAAGGACCGCAGCCTTCTCGCCGGGCGCACGACGGCCGACGGCTCCCTCATCGCCATGGAGCAGAAGACCAAGAACAGCGGCTTTTCCATCTGCTGCGCAGCACTCCTGCGCGGTCTTGACGTACAGACCGGGGCGGGCGCGCAGAAGACCGAATGGAGCGCGGAAAAGACACTTAAAGCGGGGGAGAGCGTGTGTCTTGAGCTTGTGATCTGCTACGGCGCGTCCCGCTTCGATGAAGAGCCCGCGCTGTGGGAGAAGACCATCGAGCGCTGCCGCAGGGTGCCGGGCTTTGACGAGCTGCTGCGCGAGCAGCGCGAAGCGCTGGACGCTTTCTGGAACGGCGTGGGCCTCGATATCCAGGGGGACGACGCGCTGCTGCAGGGCCTGCGCTTCAATCTCTTCCACATTTATCAGTCCGCCGGGCGCGACGGCAGGCGCAACATCGCCGCCAAGGGTCTCACCGGCGAGGGGTACGAGGGGCACACCTTCTGGGATACCGAGGCGTATATCCTCCCGGTCTTTACCCACACCGACCCCGCGCTTGCAAGGAAACTCCTGGAATACCGCTATGCCATCCTGCCGAAGGCGCGCGAGCGGGCGCGGGAGCTGGGCCACGAAAAGGGCGCGCTCTACGCCTGGCGCACCATCGACGGCGAGGAGTGCAGCGCCTACTTCCCGGCGGGCACCGCGCAGTACCACATCGACGGCGACATCGCCCACGCGGTGTGCGAATACTTTGACGCGACGGAGGATCTGGATTTCCTGGCAGAATACGGCGCGGAGATTCTGGTCGAGACGGCGCGGCTTTTCTACGACCTCGGCTTTTTCAGCGCGGCGAAGGGCGGACAGTTCGTCCTCAACTGCGTCACCGGCCCCGACGAATATAACGTCATGGTCAACAACAACGTCTACACCAACTGCGTGGCGGAGGAGAACTTCCGCAGCGCGGGCGAGGTGATGGAGCTTCTGCGCCTGCAGCGTCCCGAGGATTATAAGAGACTCTGCGCCGCGATCGGCTTTGAACCCGCCGAGGCGGAGGCCTGGCGCGAGGCGGCGGACAAGATGTACTACCCCGAGCCCCGGGACGGCATCTACCCCCAGGACGATGATTTCCTGAGCCGCAAGCCCTGGCCGCTGGACACGATCCCGCAGGACAAGCACCCGCTGCTGATCCACTACCACGGCCTCACGATCTACCGGCACATGGTCTGCAAGCAGGCGGATCTCATTCTCGCCATGACGCAGTACGGCGAGTGCTGGACGCTGGAGGAAAAGAAGAAAAACTTCGCCTTCTACGACAGTGTCACGACCCATGACTCGAGCCTCTCCATGGCGGTCTTCTCCATCCTCGCAAACGAGATCGGAGAGATTCAGACGGGCTATGATTACTTCATGTCCTCGGCGCGCCTCGACCTCGACGACATGCACCACAACACCAAGGACGGTCTGCACATGGCCAACATGGCGGGCACCTGGACGGGGCTGGTGCGCGGCTTCGGCGGCATGCGCTGCCGCAGGGGAGAGGTGAGCTTTGCGCCCGTCTGCCCGCCCCAGTGGCAGGGCTACGCCTTCAACGTGGGCTACCGCGGCAGGACGATCCGCGTCAGCGTGAGTGCCGACGGCGCAAGCTACACGCTTATAAAAGGCGCACCCATCACCATCCTCTCCCACGGCGAGAGTGTGGAGCTGAAATAAGAATAACAGCCCCGGCGGGCGCGTTGAAAGCGCCTGCCAGGGCTGCTTTATACTATTCCCTGATAGAAAGCGGACAAGGAATTCCGAGCAAAATTTGTGTCAGGCGAGGCGAAGCCCGCAGAGCATAATGGAGATATATGGTCAAGGGCTTCAACGAAGCATGGCGCAAATTTTTCCGGAAGGACTGTCAGATTTCTATCGGGGGATAGTATTAGGTTTATCGAAGCGGCTCGATGGTCTTGATGTCGTAGGGGGTGGACTGGTAGACAAAATAGTTCAGCCAGTTCATGTACAAAAGATTTGCATGGCTGCGCCAGGTGACCATGGGCGGCTTCGTGGGATCGTCTTCCGGGAAGTAGTTCTCCGGTACGTGCGGGTCGATGCCCTGCTTCAGATCGCGCAGGTACTCGTTTTTGAGCGTGTCGGCGTCGTACTCGGAGTGGCCTGTGATGAAGATCTGCCGCCCGCCCTCCGTCGCCGCGGCGTAGAGCCCGGCCTTCTCGGAGGTGGCGAGGATCTTGAGCTTTTCGCAGGCGCGCACATCCTCGAACCGCACGGTGGTGTTTCGTGAGTGGGGGACATAGAACACCTCGTCAAAGCCGCGCATCAGCATGGAGCTGCGCCGCTCCACCCGGTGGGCGTACACGCCGGAGAGCTTTTCGGGCAGCGGATATTTCTTGATGCCGTAGTGGTAATAAAGCGCCGCCTGCGCCGCCCAGCAGATGTGAAAGGTGCTGTGGACATGGGTCTTCGTCCACTCCATAATGGTGCACAGCTCCTCCCAGTAATCCACTTGCTCAAAGTCCATCTTTTCAACCGGCGCGCCGGTGATGACCATGCCGTCAAAGTAGCGATCCCTGACGTGCGCAAAATCCGTGTAGAATTTCAGCATATGCTCCGGCGCGGTGTTGCGCCCGACATAGCTGCTGGTCTGCATCAGCTCCAGCTCCACCTGCAAAGGGGTGTTGCTCAAGAGGCGGGAGAGCTGCGTCTCGGTGGCGATCTTTGTCGGCATCAGGTTCAACAGCAGCACCTGCAGCGGGCGGATGTCCTGGGTCATGGCCCGCGTCTCCGTCATGACGAAGATGTTTTCGCTCTCAAGCACCTGTGTCGCCGGGAGCTGATTGGGTATCTTGATCGGCATTGTGTGCCTCCTGTGTGTTTATTTGCCCAGTGCCTGGTCGATGTCGGCGATCAGGTCGGCCGCGTCCTCCAGTCCGCAGGAGTAGCGGATCAGATCCGGGGAGACCCCGGCGGCGGCAAGCTCCGCGTCCGTCATCTGGCGGTGGGTGCTGCTCGCGGGATGCAGGGTGCAGGTTCTCGCGTCGGCCACGTGGGTCTCGATGGCGGCGACTTTCAGCTTGCCCATGAAGCGCTCCGCCGCCGCGCGCCCGCCCTTGACGCCGAAGCTCACCACGCCGCAGCTTCCGTTCGGCATGTACTTGCGCGCAAGCTCATAATAACGGTCGCCCTCCAGCCCCGGATAGGTCACCCAGGCGACGCGGGGATCGTTTTTCAGAAACTGCGCCACCTTGAGGCCGTTTTCACAGTGGCGGGCCATGCGCACATGCAGGCTCTCCAGGCCGAGGTTCAGATAAAAGGCGTTCTGCGGGGACTGGATGGAGCCAAAGTCGCGCATGAGCTGGGCCGTGGCCTTGGTGATGAACGCGCCGCCGAGGCCGAAGCGCTCGGTATAAGTCACGCCGTGGTAGCTCTCGTCCGGGGTGCACAGACCCGCAAAGCGCTCGGGGTACTTCGTCCAGTCGAATTTGCCGCTGTCCACGATGGCGCCGCCGACGCTCACGCCGTGGCCGTCCATGTACTTGGTGGTGGAGTGGGTGACGATATCCGCGCCCCACTCGAAGGGGCGGCAGTTGACGGGCGTGGCAAAGGTGTTGTCCACAATGAGCGGGACGCCGTGGGCATGCGCGGCCTTTGCGAATTTCTCAATGTCCAGCACGGTCAGCGCCGGGTTTGCGATGGTCTCGCCGAAGACGGCCTTGGTGTTGGGACGGAAGGCGGCCTCCAGCTCCGCCTCCGTGCAGTCGGGGGAGACGAAGGTGAAGTCGACGCCCATGCGCTTCATGGTCACGGCGAAGAGGTTATAGGTGCCGCCGTAGATGCTGGAGCTGGAGACGACGTGATCCCCGCAGGAGGCGATGTTGAAGACGGCGTAGAAGTTTGCCGCCTGGCCGGAGCTCGTGAGCATGCCGGCCGTGCCCCCCTCGAGCGCCGCGATTTTTGCCGCGACAGAATCGTTGGTGGGGTTTTGCAGGCGGGTATAGAAATAGCCGCTGGCCTCCAGGTCAAAGAGCTTTCCCATCTCCGCGCTGGTGGCGTATTTGAAGGTCGTGCTCTGCACGATCGGGATCTGTCTGGGTTCGCCGTTTGCGGGCGTATAGCCGCCCTGTACGCAGGTGGTGCCGATACTCATGGTTCATTCATCCCTTCCTCATGCGCCCGCGTAAAGGGGGAACGCATGATCAATTGATACTGCCTGAGATTTTAGCAATTTAACGCGCTGTTGTCAATGTACTGGGGCAAGCCCCGATGAATAGTTACGCACATTTTGTTGAAAAGCAATCAAAACAGAACGGAAAACGGAAGTCAAATTGTCGGCATTGCAGACGGTATGCCCCGGACAAAAAGAACGCCCGACGATTCCGTCGGGCGGGAGATATGTTATGTTCCGTGAATGCGGCAGTCGCGCCCGCCGGCCTTCTTGACCTGGTACAGGGCGGCGTCCGCCTGGTTGAAAAGCTCCTTCCAGCTTGCGGCGCCTGTGCCGCGCGCGACGCCGACACTGACGGAGACTGCGGGCAGATCGTCGGCCGCCGAGGCTGCAAGCTCGCGGTTTATAAAGCGGATTTTTTCGCGGATCCTCTCGTTTTCAAGCGACCCGGAGTTGAGCATCAAAACCGCGAATTCGTCGCCGCCGATGCGGCAGACATAATCGTTCTGCCGGAAGTTGGCCAGGAGCGATTTGGCGATCTGCTGCAGCACCTGGTCGCCCGTCTCATGGCCGAAGCGGTCGTTGATGCCCTTGAATTTATCCGTGTCCACCAGCAGGAGGATGGTGTCGGGCACATCCAGCTCCTCCAGGAGCCGGTCGTAGCCGGCGCGGTTGAGAAGCCCGGTCAGCTCGTCGGTCTCGGCCTTGTTCGTGAGGCGGTGCTCCGACACGGTGGTCAGATTCACGACCGAAACAAGTCCAAAGATAAGCAGCGCGAAAAGACCGACGCTCCAGAGGATCTGCGGTATAAATATCACAGACTGCTCAAGCCCGTACAGGCCCGGCTTATAGAAAAAGCGCGGATAGCCCAGCACATAGACCCCCAGGTTGACAAGCCCCAGGGGCAGCGCCGGGACATACGGCAGCTTCAGCGAGCGGCCCAGATATTCGCCGAGGAAGGTCATGCAGGTCAGCGCAACGAGGGGGAGCTGAAAGCCCGCGCTCCATCCCACAAAGATCACCGATACCGCGAGCTGCACAAGCTCCGAGCAATACAGCAGCAGAATGTGGGCGCGAACCTTTCCCTGCTTGAGCAGGTACAGCCCGAACGCGTCGCAGACGGCGCATGCGGCGTTTACCAGAAACATCAGCAGCAGGGAATAAGTGGCATAGTAAAGCGCCAGCAGGATATGCAGCGCGATCAGACCCCGCGACACGGAGTCAAGCAGGTGCTTTGCCCATTTTCGATCAGGCGTACCCATGTCCGAACCCCTCTTTCCGTTCAGTCATCTATTCCGCGGCGCTACTCGTTCGTCTGGCTCAGAGAAGCCCCATATGGTTTTTCGCAAGCGTGAGGACATTGCGCATCAGCATTGCGCGCGTCATGGGGCCGACCCCGCCCGGCACGGGCGTAATGTGGGAGACCTTGTCCTTCACCTCGTCAAAGCAGACGTCGCCGGTAAATTTTCCCGTGTCGGGATCACGGTTCACCGAAACGTCGATCACCACCGCGCCCTCCTTCACCATGTCCGCCGTAATAAGCCCACGGCGTCCTGCGGCGGAGATGAGGATATCGGCCTGGCGCGTCATGGCGGCCAGATCCGGCGTATGGGTGTGACAGTAGATCACGGTTCCGTGACGGTGCAGCAGAAGCATGCCCATGGGCTTGCCGACAATATCGCTCCTGCCCACCACGACGCAGACCTTGCCGTCCGGGTCGATCCCGCAGGCGTCAAGCATGACGGAGATCCCGGCGGGCGTACACGGCCAGATGAGACAGTCTCCCTGTACCATGCGGCCCACATTGAGCGGGTGGAATACATCCACGTCCTTTTCGGGGGCGATGGCCTCGAGCATGTGCTGCTTGCTCAGGGATCCCGGGAGCGGGAGCTGCACCAGGATGCCGTCGATCGCGGGATCGGCGTTGAGCTTGCCGATCGTCTCGAGAACAAGCTCCTCCGAAACGTCGGCGGGCAGGTCGATCTGCTGCGAGAGAAAACCGCACTCGGCACAGTCCTTGGCCTTGTTTTTCACATAAAGCTCCGAAGCGGGGTCGTTTCCGACCAGGATCACCGCAAGGCCCGGCCTGCGCGGCAGGTGGGACGCCTCTTCCTTTATCTCCCTGCGTATGGACGCCGCAAGGGCTTTTCCGTCGATTATGATTGCCATGGCAACCTCCTTACAGCGCATCGAAATCGGGCAAAGACCCGGAAAAATGACCGGACGGCTGCGGCCCGATCCCAATAAAGCATTATAATAGATGGCGGCGGGGCTGTCAAGGCGCGCGGCATGCGCAGGCCGGGGAAAAGAAAGCGCCTTGATTCATCGGCGGGACAGGAGTATAATTAAGGCAACACCGCACAATACGCCTGCGGCATCTTCCGGAAAATTTGAGCCCTGATTTCGTCACTTTTTCTTGAGGTACACAAAGTACATCTGCGAAAAAGTGCCATCATCAGAACTCAGATTTTCTCGGAATCTGCTCTTGCCGCATTGTGCGGTATTGCCTTAAATTGGACAGACCTGTCCCATTCGTGTGAAAGAGAGCGTGACATGCCATGAAAAGAGCGTTTTGCATACTTTTCTCCTGCGCCCTGCTGACGGCGCAGCTCCCCGCCGCCGCTGCCGAAGCGCCGAAAATCGCGGAGATTTACGCTTCGGCGGACGTGCAGGCAAGCGATTCGGAGAATACCGGCACGGCGTTTTCGGCGACGGTGCGCTATGTGTTTGAAGACGGTACATATAAAGAGCTGAGCATCCGCGACAGCGAAAGCCGGGAGACAGCGCGCCCGGCAGGAGAGGCAGAGCCTGAAAATCCCGGCTTTGTCCGTATTTATCCGCAGGAGGAAGAGAACATGTCCGATCCGACCCCCGCGCCCCGGGATGACAGCGCCGCTCTGACGTATGACGAGGGCGTCGATACCGAAATTACGATAAGCGGATATACGCCTTACAGCGGGGAGGGCGCGCCCGGCTTCCTGACTGCGGGCGACAAGGTGGCCGTCATATCGCCCTCCGCCCTCTCCGGTCAGGAGCAGGCCGAGGCGACAGCCGAGGGGCTCAGAGCCTGGGGCTATGAGCCGGTGCTGGGAAAGTATGCCTATGCAGAACAGAGGACGCTGGAGGAGTGCATGGAGGATCTGCGCTGGGCGCTGGAGGATCCGGAGATCAAAGCGATCTTCTGCATCCGCGGCGGCTACGGCGCGACCGAGGTGATGGACGCGCTCACGGATGATGTGATCGCCGCGGCGAAAAAGCCCATCATCGGCTACAGCGACATCACGGCCTATCACGCGGGCTGGACCTGTGCGGGCGTCCCATCCGTCCATGCGAGCATGAGCGCCGCCTTTTCGGACTTTCCGGAGGCCTGCGCGGAGGCGGAGCAGCGCATGCTGAGAGGCGAAGTGCCGACCTACGTATGCGCCTCGGACGCGCTCTGCAGAACGGGCACGGCCGAGGGGATCCTTGTCGGCGGCAACCTCTCCACCTTTGCGGCTCTGCTTGACAGCGACTATGACAGCACAAAGCTCGACCAGCCCTATATCCTCTTTCTCGAAGAGGTGGGGGAGAACATGCAGCATATCCACCGCTATCTCACCATCCTCAAGCACAGCGGCGTCCTCGACCGTGCCGCGGGCGTCGTCTTCGGGGAATGGACGGTGCTTCCGTCAGACGGCATGGGCAACTACGGCGCGGCAAGAGGGGGAAAGTTTGCCTCTGTCGCGGATATGATCACGAGGCAGTTTCTCGCTGATGCCAGGATCCCGGTTGCCTTCGGCTTTCCCGCCGGACACGGGGAAAGCAACTATCCGCTGCTGATGGGAGCCCCGGTGAAGCTTGAAGTTACGGAGGAGAGCTATACGCTTTCCTGGCAGTAAAGCGAGGCGGAACATGAGACGGATCCGGGAAACGGAGCTTCCGAGCTACACCAGGGACGAGGAGCTGCTCAACACGATCACCCATCTGATCGGCGTGTTCCTGGCGCTCGGCATACTCGCTTACGGGCTTGTGATCGCGCACAGGGGACAGAAGGAGCTGGCGGTTTTCGGCTGCTGGGTCTACGGGCTTTCCATGATCCTCCTGTATACGGTGTCCACGGTCTACCACGGCCTCCCGGCGGGAGAGCTGAAGAGAACCATGCGCGTTATCGACCATTGTACGATCTATCTTTTGATCGCAGGCTCCTATATGCCGATCCTGCTGACGGCGGTCCGCCCGGCCCACCCCGTGCTGGCCTGGACGGTCTTCGCGGCGGAGTGGGGGCTCGGCCTGCTCGCGGCCTGCTTTACCGCCGCGGACATGCAGCGATACGGCAGGCTTTCCATGTTCTGCTATATCGCCATGGGCTGGCTCTGCCTGCTTGTCCTGAAGCCGACGATCGAGGCGCTCAGCCTTCCGGGCTTTGCCTGGCTGCTCGCGGGCGGGATCTGTTATACCGTCGGGGCGGTGCTGTATAAGATCGGCAAGAAGCGGCGCTATTTTCACGCCGTCTTCCATGTCTTCGTCCTCTTCGGCAGCCTCCTGCAGGCGGTCTGTATTTTGAAATACGTGCTGTGATACGGAAAAAGGGGCTGTCTCAAAACGCCGTGTCATTCTCAGCGAAGTGAAGAATCTTCTCTGAAAGGTTTTCAGTAACCTTCAAAAGAAAGATCCTTCGTCACTTCGCTCCTCAGGATGACAAAACGGAAAACGTTTTGAGACAGTCCCTTTATTCTGCCTGCGCGTCGATCGGCGGAAGCTGTATATAGCCGTGGGCGTCGGTGTTCCAGACGGGCACGCCGCTGACTTCAAACCTGAAGGCGCGGGAGATGTGGTCAAGCGTGAACATGCGCCCGAGCTCATCGCTGCGGTATACGCCGATGCTCCCGTAAAAGCTGCCCTTGGCGACGCTCCCGAGCGGGACGGTGAGGCGGACGCGCTTTTCACCCACCCCGTCCAGTGCAAGCGGCTTTGACCAGGCGGTGGCAAGGCCGAGATCGGTTCCGGTGCGCAGCGTCAGGCGAAAGTGCAGCGGGGGAGCCGGCCGCGTGAGCTTCAGATCGAGCAGCAGGCGCAGATCCTCCCCGGGGTCGTAAACTGCCGTGACCTTGTCGACCAGGCGCAGCCGCGTCATGCTGACGCCCGCGTCCACGGCGCGGCCGATGTGGGACATGGCGCTCAGATCCATGTCCACCTCGTTTTCCCCGAGGCTCAGATTCAGATAGGCCGCGATGGCATGCTCGACGTCGCCGTCGAATACCACGCGCCCGTGGTCAAGCACGACGCAGCGCTGGCAGAGCTGTCGGATGGTGCTCATGTTATGGCTCACGTAGAGGACGGTGCGTCCCTCCTCATCCGCCGCCCTGCGCATGCGGGCAAGGCACTTTTGCTGGAAGGCCATGTCGCCGACCGCCAGCACCTCGTCCATGATCATGATTTCACTGCGCAGGTGCGCGGCGACCGAGAAGGCCAGCTTCACAAACATGCCGGAGGAATAGCGCTTGACGGGGGTGTCGATAAACTCGCGCAGCTCGGAAAAGTCGATGATATCCTCAAGACAGGCGTCGATCTCCGCGCGGCTCATGCCGAGGATGGCGCCGTTCATATAGATGTTTTCCCGACCGGTCATTTCGCGGTGGAAGCCCGTGCCCACCTCCAGCATGGAGGAGACGCGGCCCCAGATGTCGATTTCCCCCTCCGTGGGGGCGGTGATGCGGCAGATCAGCTTCAGGAGCGTGGACTTTCCGGCGCCGTTTGCCCCGATGATGCCGACGCGCTCCCCGCGCCGGATATCCAGATCGACGCCGTTCAGCGCCCAGAAGCTCTGCCCCGGAAGCGCCTTGTCCGTCCCGATGCGCAGATTGGGATCATCCCGTCCGCGCTTTTTCTCCCACCAGGACTGCAGCTCTCCCTGCAGGGTGCTGCCGTTGATGACGCCCAGCCGGTAGCGCTTTTTTACGCCCCGTATCCGCAGGGCAAGCGTCTGTTCGTTCATAAGCCCCGCCTCCTTAAACCGTGTCCATGAAGGTGCGCTCGACATGCGTGAAGATCAGCACACCCGCAAGGGCGATCACAAGCGTAACCAGGAGGGAATACAGCAGATACGTGCCGTCGACCTGCCCGACGCCGAGCAGGATGCGCCGATAGAGCTCGACCACCGGCGTCACGGAGTTGAGAAGCAGGATACGCCGCAGCCCCGCATTCACGGTGCTGAGCGGGTAGACCACCGGCGTTGCGTACATCCAGAGCGACATGCCAAACTCCACCAGAACATGCAGATCCCGGTATTTGGTGGTAAGGCTGGAAATGATGATCCCGACGCCCATGCCGAGGACGCCGAGCCAGATGAGAAGCACCGGCAGCAAAAGCCAGTATTTCCAGAGCGGCGCGACCGTGCCCCTGACCGTATACCAGAGAAGCAGCACCAGCACCATCAGCATCTGAATACCGAAGAGGATGAGCTTGCTCAGCACGTTCGACACCGGCATGACAAGGCGCGGAAAATAGACCTTGCCGAAGAGATAGGCGTTATTGGTGAAGGTGGAGGCATTGGTGGTCACGCAGCCGGAAAAAAAGGTCCAGACGGCGTTGCCGCTCAGGTAGAACAGGAGCTGGGGAACGCCGTCGGTGCTGAGCTTTGCAATGTTTCCGAACAGCACCACATAGGTGATGCCTGTGAGCAGGGGATTGATAAAGAGCCACAGCGGGCCCAGGATCGTCTGCATATAGCTGACCATGAAGGAGCGCCTGGTGAAGAGCCATACCAGATCGCGGTACTGCCAGAATTCCTTCAGCTTCAGATCAAAAAGACTGTGCTTTGCGCTGATGTGCGTATGCTGCATCGCCAAACCTCCTTTCGCAATCAGATCAATCAGCCGCTTAAGACCGGATGAGCTTTTTCAGCCTGTGATAGCATCTGCCGCCGAACTGCCTTGCGCGAATGACGGCAAAGCGGATCGGGTAATAATCGCACCAGAGCGAGACATAGGCGCGGTACGCGGGCGCTGTGACCGGGACGGTCTTCTTCCCGCCGCGCACAACGGCCGTCAGGACGCCGAGGATCTGCTCCTCCCGCACGGTATCGCCCGTGCAGCAGTTGTCGCCGACGATCCAGTAGCTGCCGTCCCCGTTCACCCGGAGGATGCGGTGCAGGACATAGGCGTCCGGGCCGCTGACGGCGGGACGCTTGAAAAGAACGGCGTCGTATTTGCGGCAGGGCTCGGCTCCCTTGCGCTCAATGACCATGAGATCCTTGCCCTGCCGCAGCAGGGGCATCATGCTGACGCCCTTGTTCGGATATACAAGCTTTCCGTAGCGCTCAAGAACATCTTCAAAGCGCACTGTTTCACTCATGGCTTCTCCCCTGCGCACATGGCGTGAAAGCTCACCGCCGCGGCATCCTTCTCCATGTTGCAGCCGAGGCGGTAAAGCCGCGTCAGCTTTCCGAGGCGCTCCGTCAGCGTCAGTGTTTTGAGCAGCGCCTGGGTCTCCGGGGGGCGATTCGTCTGCGCGATGAGCGTGGGAAAGGCGTCGTGAAAGCTGACGGGCTCAATATGATTGACGCTGTCGCGCCCCAGAATGCAGATCGCCTCCAGGGGCAGGATCTCGTTTCTGCCGTAGTTTTCCTTGCCCTGCCAGGGCGTGCCGCAGGCGAGCACCCGGTCGGCTTCGATGCGCAGCAGGGGCTTGTCCCCGTTGAGCACGTGGACGCCCGGAATCTCGGACAGCCACAGGCGGCAGTGGGTGGTCTTCCCGGTGCCGGAGGGGGCGGTGAAGAGATATGCCTTCCCGTTACAGGCCATCACGGAGCCGTGGAAGAGCAGCACATCCTTATCGAGCAGCGCCGCGGCAATCTTTCGGTACACGGCCAGCGTCTCCAGGTACGCGTCGGAAAAGCGATGGGGGGGCAGCCCTTCAAGCGCGCGCTCCCGGTCGGACTTTTCGCCCTCCAGCTCAATATCGCACGGCTGCATGCAAATATCGACCATCGGCGTCTCGCCGCAGAGATAGTCTGCGCAAAAGCGCCTTGTGCTCTCGTGGATCGCCTCAATATGGATCGGAAAGCCCGCAAGGGAAACGGTAAAAGCAGTCATGAAATATCCTTCTTTAGAATAACGATAGATGGGTAGCGACTTAGCTCAGCTTCTAAGCTCCCTTTGTGAAAGGTAGCTGGCACCAGTGCTCACACTGGTGACTGAGGGATCGGCTGTCCTGCGCCCAGCTTTGTTAAAACAGGATACAGACCTTGGAAAATCGATCCCTCCGTCTCTTTTTCCAAAGGGAGGTAAGAGGGAAGGCTGCTGAGAAAACCCGATATGTATATATATTTATATATTATATCTCAGGACGGCAGGACTGACAAGGCATTTCTACCGCCGTGGGGATCGTATAAAGAAAACCGCCCATCGCGTTCGATGGGCGGACTGGAATGAGTCGGTCTGTAAGCCGGGTTCTGTCTTAAACGACCATCTATCTAGTCCCGCCGTTGCCGACGGGATCAAGCCACCTCCTGGGGACGGCCGGGCCGGCCTGTGTGTCCCCGTACCACGGTGTTGCTCCGGATAGAGTTTACAGCGTCCACATGTCTCCATGCGACGGGTGGGCTCTTACCCCACCTTTCCACCTTGACCGGGATTGCTCCCGGCTGACTATTTCTGTTGCACTTGTCCGAGGGTCACCCCTGGCGGGCGTTACCCGTTATCCTTGCCCTGTGGAGCCCGGACTTTCCTCACGCACCGGCTTTCGCCCTGTGCCCGCGGTCGTTCGGCCGACTCACAGGCTGTATTCTACTCACTTTCTCCCGGTAAGTCAACAATTATTCTTGTAATAATCTTGAAAAAGCGCTATACTATTTAAGTTATTGACGGTAACCGAGGTGGTATGTTTGACTCTTTCTGAATATGCGCAAAGCTTGAGAGATAAACGCATTGCGGTCATCGGCGTCGGTGTGAGCAACCTGCCCCTGATCGAGCTGCTGCTCAGCCACGGGTGCGATGTGACAGCCTGCGACATGCGCACGCGCGAGCAGATGGGCGCGCAGGCGGACAGACTGGAAGCCCTCGGCGCAAAGCTGAAGCTCGGGCCGGATTATCTTGAGGGGCTTGACCACGATATCCTGTTTCGCACGCCCGGCCTCATGCCCTTTGATGAGCATCTGGAGGCGGCAAAGGCGCGCGGCAGCGTCCTCACCTCCGAGATGGAGGTGTTTCTTTCCCTCTGCCCCTGCAAGGTCATTGCCATCACCGGCAGCGACGGCAAGACCACGACCTCCACGATCATTGCCGAGCTTTTGAAGACCGCGGGCTTCCGGGTGCATCTCGGCGGCAATATCGGCCACCCGCTTCTGTGCGAGACGCCGGATATCATGCCGGACGATATCGCCGTGCTGGAGCTCAGCTCCTTCCAGCTTCACAGCATGCTCTGCTGCCCGGATATCGCGGTGGTGACCAACATCTCCCCGAACCACCTGGATAAGCACAGGGACTTCCAGGACTACATCGACGCAAAGCGCGAGATCCTGCTTCATCAGCGGCCGGACTGCCGCCTGATCCTGAACGCGGACGACGCCCACACCCCCTATTATGAGGGCTTTGCCAAAGCGCACACCGCCCACTTTTCCGACCGGCAGACGCTTAAGGAGGGCGCGTTTGTCCAAAACGGCGTTCTCATGCGAAAGGGCGCGGGCGCTGCGCGGCCTGTCCTGCCCGCCTCGGAGATCCGGCTTCCGGGGGAGCACAATGTGCTCAACTACCTTGCGGCCTTTGCTGCGACCGAGGGGCTGGTTCCGGATGCGGTCTGCGCCGAGGTCGCGCGCAGCTTCGCCGGGGTCGAGCATCGGCTGGAGATCGTGCGCACCCTGCACGGCGTGACCTATATCAACGACTCCATCGGCTCAAGCCCCACCCGCACGATTGCGGGCCTGCATGCCATGCGCACAAAGCCCATCGTCATTGCGGGCGGCTACGACAAGCACATCCCCTTTGACGAGCTGGGCGACGCCCTGTGCGAATATGCCAAGGCGGTCTTCCTCACGGGCGACACGGCGGAGAAGATCCGCGGCGCGATCCTCTCCTCAAAGCTTTATGAGGACAGCGCGCTTCCCGTCACGATGGAGGCGGACTTCCGCGAGGCCGTCCTTGCGGCGGCACATGCGGCGGGGGAGGGCGACATCGTGCTTTTCTCCCCGGCCTGCGCATCCTTCGACCACTTCAAAAACTTTGCCGAGCGCGGCAAATACTACAAGTCCATTGTTATGGGATTGAAATAAAGCTGTCTGTGTCGTCCTGAGCGTGAGCGAAGGATCTTTCGTTCACCTGATGCGGGGGAGAGATTCTTCGCTTTGCTCAGAATGACAGATTTCAAGATCGCTGCATACTACGGACGGCAGCATAAATCATTTTTATTTGGAGTAAACATGAAAATTGCAGAGATAAAACCCGAAGTATATGAGATGGCAAAACGGGCCGAGGAAAGACTCGGCGCGCGCTTTCAGGAAATCGACATCGTGGCCGAGCATAACACCCGCAAGGTGATGGAGGCCTTTCAGAACCACCGCGTGTCGGAGGCCTGCTTTGCCGGCACCACCGGCTACGGCTACGACGATCTGGGACGCGAAACCCTGGATAAAATCTATGCCGAGCTTTTCGGGACGGAGGCCGCCCTTGTGCGCATCCAGTTCGTAAACGGCACCCACGCCCTCACGGCGGCGATGTTCGCCCTGGCAAAGCCGGGGCAGAAGATCCTCGCCGTCACCGGCACGCCCTATGACACCCTGCGCACGGCCATCGGCATCTCCGGCGAGAGCTTCGGCTCCCTCAAGTTCTACGGGATCGGCTACGGCCAGGTGGAGCTGGCGGCCGACGGCGGGCCGGATTACGCCGCCATTGCCGAGGCGGTGAAGGACAAAAACGTCGCGGGCGTGATGATCCAGCGCTCCCGCGGGTACGAGGATCGCAGGGCGCTCTCGGTGCAGGAGATCGGAAAAATCATCGAAACCGTAAAGGCGGTGAACCCCGAAGTCGCCGTCATGGTGGATAACTGCTACGGTGAGTTTACGGATATCATCGAACCCGGCGATCTCGGCGCCGATCTGGTGGCGGGCTCGCTCATCAAAAACCCCGGCGGCGGCATTGCGCCGACAGGGGCCTATATCGCGGGTAAAAAAGAACTGGTCGACCGCGCGGCCATGCGCCTCACCACCCCCGGTATCGGGGGCGAGTGCGGCTCCAGCCTCGGCAACAACCGTCTGCTGTTCCAGGGCCTCTTCATGGCCCCGCATGTTGTGGCCCAGGCGCTCAAAACCGCCTGCTTCTGCGCGGCGATGATGGAGGAGCTGGGAATCGAAAGCTCCCCCAAAGCCCTTGAGCCCAGATCGGATATCATCCAGATGGTGAAGCTCGGCAGCCCCGAGAATATGAAGCGCTTCTGCCTCGGTATCCAGGCGGGCGCGCCGGTGGACTCCTACGTCACGCCGGAGCCCTGGCCCATGCCGGGCTACGACTGCCCGGTCATCATGGCGGCGGGCGCGTTCATCCAGGGCTCGTCCATTGAACTCTCCGCAGACGGCCCCATGCGCGCGCCGTACACCGTCTACATGCAGGGCGGCCTGACCTATGAGTCCGGCAAGCTCGGCGTGATGATGGCGGTCAGCGCCATGCTCGATCGGTAAAACGGCGCGGGATCGTGCATATACTGGCGTATGGGGGTGGTTTTCCCATGCGCCGCAGACACTATCGACCGAAACAGCGCTTTCGCTATACGACCGGCGCCGCCGCGTCCGCAAGACGGGTCGGGGCGGGCTTTACGCTGCTTGCGCTTCTCATCGGGATCGGCCTCTTCGTCTCGGGCGCGGCGGTGTTTTTGCAGGATATCTCCGTGCAGATCGCCGTGTCCGACGCCTGCGATATCGTGACCGGACAGGTCAACGCCGTCATTGCCGAGGTGATGGCGGAGGGCGAATACGACGGGGAGAGCTTTGTGAGCCTTGAGAAAAACGAGGCGGGGGAGATCACCGCCGTGAGCTCCAACATGGCGCGCATCAACGCCCTCTCGGCAGAGATCCTGGATCGCGTCATCGGGGCCACGGAAAACCGCATCCTTGAGGTCAGCGTTCCCCTCGGAAACCTCACCGGGGTGAGCCTGTTGATGGGGCGCGGACCCGGCGTGCCGGTGGAGATCATTATGATGACCTCGTCGCGCGTGGAGTTTCAGAACAACGTGGTGACGGCGGGCATCAATCAGACCAAGCATCAGATCAATCTGGAGGTCATTGTGGACGTGGACGTCCTCATCCCCTGGGGTACCGAGAGCGCCCAGGTGACGACGGAGGTCATGATCTCCGACGTGGTGGTCGTGGGCAAGGTGCCCGGGACTTATATGAGTATGGGATAGAAAGCAGGAAGCAAAATGGACGTACAGAAGGAAATCGAAAAGCTCCGGCGGGAGCTGGAATACCACAGCCGCCTTTACTATGTGGAGGACGCGCCGGTCATCTCCGACTATGAGTTTGACATGCTGATGCAGCGCCTCAAGAAGCTGGAGGAGGAGCACCCCGAGTTCATCACGCCGGACTCTCCCACCCAGCGGGTCGGCGGGCAGGCGCTCAGTAAGTTTGAGCAGGTGCAGCACCAGGTGCCGCTCGAGAGCCTCACGGACGTCTTCTCCCTTGACGAGCTTTACGCCTTCGGGGAACGTATGGATTCCCTGCTGGTTGAGCCGCACGGCTATGTCGTGGAGCCGAAGATCGACGGGCTTTCCATGTCGCTGGAATACGAAAACGGCGTTTTTGTCCGCGGCGCGACCCGGGGCGACGGCCTTGTGGGCGAGAACGTGACGGAAAATCTGCGCACGGTGCGCTCCCTGCCGCTGAGGATCGAAAACGCCCCCGCGCGTCTCATCGTCCGGGGCGAGGTGTATATGTCCAAGGCCGTCTTCCGCGAACTCAATGCCGAGCGGGAGGCCCGGGGCGAGACCCTGCTTGCCAACCCCCGCAACGCGGCGGCGGGCTCCATGCGCCAGCTTGACCCGAAGGTCGCGGCCTCCCGCAAGCTGGACATCATCTGCTTTAACATGCAGTACAGCTCCGACGATGTTTACACGAGTCATGCCCAGACCCTGGACGCCATGAAGGCCATGGGCTTTCCCGTGGTGCCGTACAGAAGCTATGAAAAGATCGGCGACTGCGTGGAGCGCATCGAGTGGCTGGGCGAGCATCGGGACGAGCTTGCCTACGACATGGACGGCGCCGTCATCAAAATCGACTCCCTCTCCCAGCGCCAGGCTCTCGGCAGCACGGCCAAGGCGCCGCGCTGGGCGGTGGCCTTCAAGTACCCGCCTGAGAAGAAGGAGAGCCGGGTGCTGGACGTGGTGGTGCAGGTGGGCAGAACCGGCGTTTTGACCCCCAAGGTCATCGTGGAGCCGGTGCGCCTCGCGGGGACGACCGTCTCCGCCGCGACGCTGCACAACCAGGACAACATCGACCGCCTCGATCTGCGCATCGGGGACACCGTGCTGCTGCAAAAGGCCGGGGAGATCATCCCCGAGGTGCTGTCCGTCAACAAGGCAAAGCGGCCGGACTGGGCGGTGCCCTTTGTCATGCCGGACATTTGCCCGGAGTGCGGGTCTCCCGTCGTGCGGGATGAGGACGGCGCGGCCCTTCGCTGCACCAGTCCCGAGTGCCCGGCCCAGCGTCTGCGGAACATCGCGCACTTTGCCTCGCGCGAGGCGATGGACATCGACGGCCTCGGCATCTCCGTGTGCGAGAGTCTTATTAACAGCGGCCTGGTCGCTTCCGCCGCCGATCTCTATTATCTCAAGGCGGACAAGATCGCGCAGCTGGAGCGCATGGGCGAAAAATCCGCCGCCAATCTCATCACCGCCATCGAGAACAGCAAGAGCGCGGGTCTTGCGCGGCTTCTGTGCGCCTTCGGCATCCGCCAGGTGGGACAGAAGGCCGCCAAGGTGTTGGCGGCGTACTATCCCGATCTTGACAGCCTCATGGCCGCGACGGCCGAGGAACTCACCCTGATCCCGGATATCGGCGGCGTCACCGCGGGCTTTATTACAGAGTGGTTTTCGCTTCCCCAGTCGCTGCACCTTATCGGGAGGCTGCGCGCGGCGGGCGTGGATTTCACCAGCCGCGAGGAGCGTAAGGACGACCGCTTTGCCGGTCAGACCTTCGTGCTCACGGGCACACTCTCGCACTTTACCCGCGACGAGGCCAGCGCCATCATCGAGAGCTTCGGCGGCAAAGCCTCCGGCTCCGTGTCGAAGAAGACGAGCTATGTCCTCGCGGGCGAGAACGCGGGCAGCAAGCTCACCAAGGCCGAAAGCCTCGGCATCCGCATCCTCACCGAGGCGGAGTTTGAGGACATGATCCGCTGACGCCATGAAAATGCAATGCTGCCCGGTCTGCGGCACACGCCTGACCGAACGGGAACACCCCACGGACGGCGTTGTCGCCTGGTGCGAGGGCTGCGGCGACTACCGCTTCCCGCTCTTCAGCACGGCGGTCAGCGTTGTGGTGCTGAACCCGGATAAGACAAGGATGATCCTGATCCGCCAATACGGGCAGGCGGAGGAAGTGCTGGTCGCGGGCTACGTGGACAAGGGCGAGACGGCCGAGCATGCCGTCCGCCGGGAGCTTCTGGAGGAACTCGGTCTCTCGGCGCGGGAAGTGCGCTTTCTTGCAAGCCACTACTATGCGCCCTCTGAAACCCTGATGCTGAACTTCTCCGTGACCGTAGAGGAAACGGAGGCTCATCCCAATTTTGAGGTGGACGGCTGGCGCTGGTGTCCGGTTCCGGAAGCGCGCAAGAGCGTCCGCCCCGGCGGCCTCGCGGATCAGCTTCTGCATGATCTGGTGTAAAAAAGGGGCTGTCTCAAAACTCCGTGTCATTCTGAGCGAAGCGAAGAATCTTTCTCGGAAAGTTTGCGAAAACCTTCAAAAGAAAGATCCTTCGTCACTTCGTTCCTCAGGATGACAAAACGGTAAACGTTTTGAGACAGCCCCTTATCCGTATTTCCGGGCAGTCGCTGTGGAATACAAACAACGATCAATCAGGTTCACATAAATAAGTTAACATAACTCAATGGTGGAACAGGCGCACACCGGTAAAGGCCATGACGATCCCGTAGCGGTTCGCGGTTTCGATCACGTGGTCGTCGCGGATGGAGCCGCCCGGCTCCACAATGTACTGTACGCCGGATTTGCGGGCGCGCTCCACATTGTCCCCGAAGGGGAAAAAGGCGTCCGAGCCGCAGGTGACGCCGCGCTGTCCCGCGATCCAGGCTTTTTTCTCCGCCGCGGTGATCGGCTCCGGCCGTGCGGTGAAGACGGTCTGCCATGCGCCGTCGCGCAGCAGATCCTCGTACTCGTCGGAGAGGTAGACGTCGATGGCGTTGTCCCGGTCGGGGCGGCGCACATCCTCGCGGAAGGGGAGGGCGAGCACCTTCGGGTGCTGCCGCAGATACCAGGTATCGGCCTTCTGCCCGGCAAGACGGGTGCAGTGAATGCGGCTCTGCTGCCCGGCCCCGACGCCGATGGCCTGCCCGTCCTTCACATAGCAGACGGAGTTGGATTGGGTGTATTTGAGCGTGATGAGTGAAAGGAGCATGTCGCGCCTGGCTTCCTCAGGCAGCGTCCTGTTCTCGGTGACGATGTTCCGAAGAAGCGTTTCGTCGATGCGGGCGCTGTTGTGTCCCTGCTCAAAGCGGACGCCGAACACATCCTTGCACTCCTGCGCCGCGGGGAAATAGTCGGGGTCTATCTGTACGATATTGTAATTGCCCTTTTTCTTGCCGCGCAGGATCGCAAGCGCCTCCTGCGTATAGCCGGGGGCGATGATCCCGTCGGAGACCTCCAGCTTGAGATACGCGGCTGTCGCGGCGTCGCAGACCTCGCTGAGCGCGGCCCAGTCGCCGTAGGAGCAGAGCCGATCCGCCCCGCGCGCCCGGATATAGGCGCAGGCGATGGGGCTGAGCGCTATGTTGCCCGGGACAAAATAGATCTGTCTGTCCGTCTCGCTCAGCGGCAGACCCAGCGCCGCCCCGGCGGGAGAGACATGCTTGAAGGACGCCGCGGCGGGAAGTCCCGTCGCCTCCTTCAACTCCTGCACAAGCTGCCAGGAGTTGAGCGCGTCGAGAAAATTGATGTAGCCGGGCCGCCCGTTCAGAACCGTCACCGGCAGCTTGGAGCCGTCCGGCATATAAATCCTTGCGGGCTTCTGGTTTGGGTTGCAGCCGTATTTGAGTTCGATTTCCCGCATTGCTCAGTCCCCCAGATTCTTGTTGAAGATTCTCACCTTTCCCCGCACATTCGTGTAGAGCGAGACCTTGTTGTCTTTGTTCAGCGCGTCCCAGACTTCCTCCGGCTCCGGCATGTCGATGGCAAGCGGTTCGCCCGAAAAGCTCGGCAGGGGAGAGCCGTCGCCCCGATAGGTGCTGATAAAATACCCGCTGCCCTCGTCGCAGCCCTCATAATCGTAAAAGCAGCGCAGGCAGCGCCCTTCCGAGCGCTTGAGGATCGAGAGGGAAAAGCTCCCGTCGGCGTTTAAGATGGCGGAGATGCGCGGCGTCCAGTTGGGCTCGTCCGGCTCGTATTCCCGCGTCAGAAGCGCCTTCCGAAAATCCCCCATGTCCCGGATCGTATCGGTCTGATCGCCGTTTGTGACGATGAGGCTGCCGCCCATGCGCCGCACCGGATGATAGAGGATGAGACTGGGATCGGTGAGCTTCGCGGGATCGTGGGCCTCGGTGCGGATGCCGTCGTCCGTCAGGGTGAAGACGCGGTTGCGGCTGTTTTCGCTGCGGCCCATGATGAAGTAGTAGACCCGCTCCTTCCCGACGGCGATGCCCCGGCCGGGATAGGGATTGCTTTTGAGAAAAGCGAGAAAGACCGTCATGAAAAAGCTCCTCCCCGCTTATTTGATGACCGGGGACGTGTCCTTCTGGATAACGTCGTGCGCGCCGCCCTCGACGATGGAGGTGGGGGAGACCAGGGTCAGCACGGCCTTCTCCTGCAGCTCGGGAATGGTCATGGCGCCGCAGTTGCACATGGCGTGGCGCACCTTGCTGAGCGTGAGGGCAACGTTATCCTTGAGGGAACCGGCGTAGGGGACGTAGGAATCGACGCCCTCCTCGAAGCTGAGCTTCTTGTCGCCGCCCATGTCGTAGCGCTGCCAGTTGCGGGCGCGGGCCGAACCCTCGCCCCAGTATTCCTTGTAGTAGGTGCCGCCGATGTTGACCTTGTTGGTGGGGCTCTCGTCAAAACGGGCAAAGTAGCGCCCCAGCATCACGAAGTCCGCGCCCATGGCGAGGGCCAGGGTGATGTGGTGGTCGAAGACGATGCCGCCGTCGGAGCAGACGGGGACATAGACGCCGGTCTCTTCAAAATACTTGTCGCGCTCTGCGCAGACCTCGATAAGGGCGGTGGCCTGTCCGCGGCCGATGCCCTTGGTCTCGCGCGTGATACAGATGGAGCCGCCGCCGATGCCGACCTTCACAAAGTCGGCCCCGCAGTCGGCCAGAAAGCGGAAGCCCGCCGCGTCCACCACATTGCCCGCGCCGACCTTGACGCTGTCGCCGTAATGCTCGCGGATCCAGCCGAGGGTGAAGCGCTGCCAGTCGGTGTGCCCCTCGGAGGAGTCGATGCACAATACGTCCGCGCCGGCCTCAAGAAGGGCGGGAACGCGCTGCTCGTAGTCGCGGGTGTTGATGCCCGCGCCGACCACGTAGCGCTTGTGGGCGTCCAGCAGTTCGTTCGGGTTCTGCTTGTGGTTGTCGTAGTCCTTGCGGAAGACAAAGTAGCAGAGTCTCCCATCCTCGGAGATGATGGGCAGGGAGTTGAGCTTATGTTCCCAGATGATGTCGTTGGCCTCTTTGAGCGTGGTGCCTTCCTTCGCCCAGACCAGCTTTTCAAAGGGGGTCATGAAATCCCGCACAAGGGTGTCGGGCGCCATGCGGCTGACACGGTAATCTCGGCTCGTGACGATGCCGACAAGTTTGCCCTCGGCAGTGCCGTCCTCCGTGACGGCGGCGGTGGAGTGTCCGGTCTTCTCCTTGAGCGCCAGCACGTCGCTCAGGGTCTGGTCGGGGCTTAAATTGGAATCGCTGACCACAAAGCCCGCCTTGTGGCTCTTGGCGCGGCGCACCATGGCGGCCTCGTCCTCCACGCTCTGGGAGCCGTAGATAAAGCTCACGCCGCCCTCGGTGGCGAGCGCCACGGCCATGCGGTCGCCGGAGACGGACTGCATGATGGCGGAGACCATGGGGATGTTCATGGTGATGGCGGACTGCTCACCCTTTTTGAACTTCACGAGCGGCGTTTTCAGCGATACCTTTTCCGAGCGGCAGGTGATGGGCGTGTAGCCCGGGATCAGCAGATATTCATTAAAAGTGTGGCAGGGTTCGTTGATGATTTTAGCCATAGCGTTATCCTTCCTTTATCCAAAAATATGTTGCGGTATCCCGTCTCAGTCCAGGCCGACGACCTTGCCGTAGGCGCGGATGGCGTTTCGCACGCAGTCCTCACAGGAACAGAGCACCGTTCCGGTATCGCGGCCCTTCAGCTCCCTGCACAGAACCGCGCCGCAGCGATCCCGGAAGTCTTCGGAGATCTGCCGTGTAAAGCGGGTGGTGCTGCTCTGCCTGAGCTTAAAGCCGGCTGCCATTCCCGCGCCGACCAGAGCGCCGCAGGTGCCCTCCATATTGCCCATCCCGGAGCCGAAGCCGGAGCCGAGCTGCATGATCTGCTCCTCGCTCAGACCGGTCTGATCCGCCAGCGCGAGCAGCGCCGCCTGGCAGCAGTTGCATTTTCTTTTGAGCTCAGCGCCGAGCTCAGCGCGTTCTTCGATGGTCATGGCAATTACCTCCAAAATATATTTTTCACAGTATACCCACGGGGCAGATAAAAGTCAAGGCGGGATTCAAGCAAAAATGCGGAACAGTCGTGAAACTGTTCCGCATCCGCGCATATTGGCAGCGCTTCCTTTACTTCATGCCGTTCTCGTAAGCCTCGATCATCTTTTTGACCATCTGGCCGCCGACAGACCCAGCCTGACGGCTGGTGAGCTCGCCGTTGTAGCCGTTTTTCAGGTTGACGCCGACTTCTGCTGCGGCTTCCATCTTGAACTTATCCATGGCCTCACGGGCAGAGGGATTGACAAGGTGATTACTGTTGTTGGTAGACATGATGCCATCTCCTTTTCGATTCGTTTGGGACTCTTTCGCCCGAACATATCTTTTGCCGTATGAGACGTGATATGCATTGGCATGATTTGAATTATTTGTCAGCCGTAAATGAGCGACAGCATAAAAATGTTAACGCTGCGCAGTGCTGCCCCACCCCCGTCTATGGCGGGCAGATCCATAGATTGTTATCTCCCCGTCTTCTTCATGACTGGGCCGCGAGTTACGGAAGTCTCATTATCCCCAAAGCAGATCATTGCGCAGCGGTTGCCAAACGCTATTTTGACACTTGATGGTTGCCGAACACCAAAGCTGTCCGCTCCTTGTCTTGGGATCGTGGAGGTGGTCAGGTATT
>Ga0310691_10000957_pt1 | contig 48239 bp, 46 predicted proteins | sample 176DNAGHGlowgp2_FD_203887 | JGI IMG/M metagenome (GOLD analysis project Ga0310691, IMG submission 203887) | Sheep rumen microbial communities from Palmerston North, Manawatu-Wanganui, New Zealand - 1766 DNA GHGlow gp2 (v2) (version 2) | ecosystem: Host-associated > Mammals > Digestive system >... | reverse complement strand
GATGCAGCTTATGTTGTTGATTTAACAGTAAATTATAAAGAAGATATGGGATATCAAAAGGATGTAATTTTAACACTTATTCATAATGAAAACAAACTAGAAATAGCTAAAATGAAATAGCTATTTTTTTTTAAATAAAAAGTAGATTATTCATCTACTTTTTCTTCATCCTTAATTTCTTCTATTTTTTCTTCAACTTCTATTTTTTCTTCTTTAGGTTCTTCTTTAACCTCTTCTTTACAAGTCATTTTAATAACACTATTTAATACACTATATATACTTGTTCCACTTTTAACACTTTGACCAGTTATAACAGAAGTTTGTTTTTCACAATTTGTACCTTTTTGTACAACCACATCATAACCACGAGATGAGAACCATTTTTCAGCTATTGCAATTGTATCATCTGTAAAATCAGGTAACTTACATGTAGCTTCATCTTTATATTTTTCTTTTGTACAGTCAATTTGTTCTTCTTCTTTTTTCTCTTGTTTAACCTTAGCAAGTGTAAGAGTTAATGTTTTCACATTTTGAAGATCAGTTCCAGTAGGAACGCTTTGTTTAATTACTTGATTATCTTTATATTCTTTGTTTGTTGTTTCTTGTTCAACAAAAGTTACTCTAATATTATTTTTACTAGCATAACTACTAGCTTGTTCTTTTGAATATCCAATTAAATTTATTAATGTTGAATTTTTTACATCAGTAGTTAGAGTAGTGTAAACGCCTTTTCCAATAACTGTTTCAACATATGGTTCATTGATATCAAAGCTAAATTTTTTAATAACTTGTTTTTGTTCTAACTCAAGATTAATTTTCATTGCTTTAATAACATCATCAACACTTCCTTGATAAGGAATGAAGTTATATAAATTTAATCCAGAACTTGGTTCATATATGTATGCATCTTGACCACTAATATAAAGTCTTTGCATTCCAATTAAATCAGATACATTTGAATTTTTACTTTTAGATAATATATCTTTTCCAATATCATAAAACGATAACATTTCGGTAGTTGACATATTTGTTTCCATACTACTTCCAATAGTATCTAATAATTTATAAATTGTATCAAGAGATTTAATATCTTTTAATTTATTTAATAAAGCTTGAACTATTTTTTGTTGATTTTGTCCTCTTATAAAATCATTACTATTATAATTAGTCCATTTACTACTACACCATGTTGGATTTGGATGACGGTTACGAGCAAATGCTAGAACTTGTTCACCATTTAATTTATGAAGACCTTGTTCAACATAAACCATTTTATCTCCAAATTCTCTATTACTATTTTGTTCACAGAAATTATATGGAACATCAATTTCAACACCACCTAAGGCATCAACTAATTTAACAACACCTTTAAAATTAATTTTCATATAGTAATCAATATTAATTCCAGTAAAGTTTTCAATTGTATTAATCATACAATCCTCACCATACCAAGCAGCATGAGTTATTTTATTTTTCTTTTTACCTGCAAAACAAGCAATTGGTACATATGTATCTCTTGGAATACTTAGTATAGTTGTACTTAATGTGTTTGGATTAAAAGTAATAAGCATTAATGAATCTCCATTAAATGAACTTCCAGAAATACTTTCAACTTCAGAATCAACACCCATTAAAAGTAGGGTAAATGGTTTAGTAATTTTTTTATTTTTTGAAACGTTTGTTTTTTTAACTTTCTTTTCTTTTGAATATAATACTTTAGTATCATGTTCTATTTTTTCATAACCATCCATTGTTTGAAATAAAATTCCATAATTTGTTGGTAAGAATACATATTTAACTTCTTCGTTATAAAATGCTTTTAATAATTCAACATATGAATCATACTCTTGTAATTTATTTTTTAATTTCTTTTCTTTAATAATATCTTGAGGTATTTGATATCCATCAATACTTGATTCATCATTTAATATACCAATTTTATTATTTCCAATATCATCAAGTGTTTCTGCTTGATCATCGATAAGCGCTACAACACTTGATGAATATATTGTTTCACTAGAACTAATACTACTAATTGTTGAATATGCTTTATTTACATTAAATGATGCGAATACTATTATAGCACTATATAATAATGAAATAATTAATAAAACAATAAATTTTAATTTCTTTTTTTTCTTACCAAATCTAAGTAAGAATATTGAAAGTAATAATGATATAATTGAAATTAATGATATACCAATAATTCTAAGAAGTGTTTCAATACCACTTAACAATATGATAGAATATATAAAATATACTGTAGATACTATAATTACAAGAGAAAATATAATACCTAATTTAAACAAAAACGATTTTTTCTTTTTCATACAACTCTCCTTTACAGTACTTTATATTATACCCCAAATTTTTAAATTTGAAAACACAAATATATGTTCAGTGTAAATAGAAAAAGGTATACTAACATACCTTTATTAAAATATACTTTACAAAAATATATTTAGTATACATATTTTTCTTGTATTTTTTTTAACTGTTTATTTTTTGGATTATTATCAAATTCCCTTTTAGTACCATTTAAATCCATATTTACAGAACTAATTGGATAAACTTTATCTTGTACAATTAAATGTTCAAAATTTCCAGCTGAAAAATAATTTCTATTAAATTTAAGCGTAATTTTTAAAGCACTAGGAAGTCCATCGCTATTTAAAAAATTATTACATAAATTTGGTACATTTACTAAATAACTATAACCAGTACTAATGCGCATTTTATGAGTGTGACCTTTTAATACTAATGCACTACTTGGATTAATTGGGTTTGGATTATTAATTGGATGTCTAAGTAATATATAGTCATCTTTTAATTTTATTTTTCCTTCTTCATATCCAACAACAACTATATCATTTCTTTTATCACTAATAACTTTTTTAAAATCTATTCCTAGTTCATTTAAAGGTGATATATCATGATCACCTAAACAAGTAAAAGTTAAAATGTTTTTATCAAATGGATAAACTTTAAAAAAATACTTCATCTGTTTATTTAAATCATCTATTTGATTTCTACAACCAAAAGAACCATTTATTAAATCACCAGTATTTATTACTATATTAATATTATTTACAATACAATAGTTATAAATTAAATCTAATGCTTTAGTATTTTCAAGCATCGATCCAATATGTAAATCAGATATTGCAACACATTTAAATTCATTTTCATCTTGATTCATAATAATCCTTGTTTCTTCATTATCTAATAATTTATCAATATAATATTTTATATTTCCATTATAATAGTATTTATTTTTAATATTATATCCAATTGATTTTAAAGTTTTAATTCTAGAATAAATTTGCTTATTACTTAAATTAAGTATAGTTGATATTTCATTTACTGATTTATCTTCATTAATTAATTCTATTAATTTTTCATTTATAGTCATACATACCTCCAATTTTAAGGTATTTTAACATATATAATATTATTAAGTCAATCTTGACATTTTTAACCTTACATTATAATATAATAAGGTCGGAAGGAGTTAATATGATAAAACTATTAAGAAATTTTACAAAAAGAGATTATATATTAATATTTATTTCATTCTTGCTTATTTTAGCGCAAGTATGGTTAGAACTTAAAATGCCAGATTATATGTCTAGTATTACAAGATTAGTTCAAACAGAAGGTAGTAAAATGCATGATATTATAGAAAATGGTGCATATATGCTTTTATGTGCATTTGCATCACTATTATCTGCAGTAATTGTTGGATATTTAATATCATTTATATCCGCTAATTTTTCATTAAATACTAGAAAAAAATTATTTGATAAAGTTGAAAGTCTTGATATACATGAAGTAAAACAATTTTCAACTAGTAGTTTAATAACAAGAACAACAAATGATATAACACAAATAGAAATGTTTATAGGTATGGGTTTACAATTACTTATAAAAGCTCCAATTACAGCAATATGGGCAGTAACTAAAATATTAAATAAAAACTTTTCATGGAGTGTTATTACAGGTGTTGCGGTATTAATACTATTAATTACAGTAATTATACTAACAATTATAGTAATGCCTAGATTTAAAATAGTACAAAAATTAACAGATAAAATAAATAATGTAACAAGAGAAAATTTAAATGGAATAAGAGTAATTCGTGCATTTAATGCTGAAGAGTATCAAGAAAAAAAATTTAGTGAAGTAAATGATTCATTAACAAATCAACAATTATTTAATCAAAAGGCATTTGCAATAATGTCTCCAATAATGTATATGGTAATGTACTTTTTAGCTCTTGCAATATATTATGTAGGAGCATTTCTAATTAAAGATGCATCATTAACTGATAAATTACCTCTATTTGGTGATATGATTGTATTTTCAAGTTATTCAATGCAAGTTATAATGTCATTTTTAATGTTAGCCCTTATTTTCATGATTTTACCTAGAGCATCAGTTTCAGCAAAGCGTATTAATGAAGTACTAAATTCAAAAATAAGTATTGCCGATGGTAAAAATACCGTTAAAACAAAAGAAATAGGTACAGTAGAATTTAAAAATGTTTCATTTATGTATCCAGATGCAGAAGAGTATCTACTTAAGGATATTTCATTTAAAGCAAATACTGGAGAAACAGTAGCATTCATCGGTTCAACAGGTAGTGGTAAATCTACATTAATAAATTTAGTACCTAGATTCTATGATGTAACAGATGGAGAAATACTTGTAGATGGAATTAATGTAAAAGATTACAAACTAGAAACACTAAATAAAAAAATTGGTTATGTATCACAAAAAGCTGTATTATTTGATGGTACAATAAAATCCAATATTGCTTATGGTGATGAAGAAAACATTACTGATGAAAAAATAAAAGAAAGTTTAAAAATAGCGCAAGCTAGCGAATTTATAGAAAAATTAGAAGATGGAATTAATTCACATGTAGCAAGTGGTGGAACAAATTTTTCTGGTGGTCAAAAACAAAGACTTTCAATAGCACGTGCAATTGCGCATAATCCAGAAATATATATATTTGATGATTCTTTTTCTGCCCTTGATTATAAAACAGATTCAACACTTAGAAAGAATTTAAAAAAATATACTGAAAATGCTACTACATTAATTGTAGCAGCACGTATTGGTACAATTATGAATGCTGATAAAATAATAGTACTAGATAATGGTATATGTGTTGGAATGGGAACACATAAAGAGTTATTAAAAAATTGTGAAGTATATAAACAAATTGCTCTATCACAATTCAGAGAGGAGGAATTAGAACTTGAAAAATAAAACACCAGAAAAAGCAAAAAACTTTAAAGGTTCATTAAAAAGACTATTTTTTGAATTAAAAAAATTTAGAGTTTTAATTTATTTATCACTTATTCTTGCAGTATTTGGTTCAATTCTTTCTATATTCGCTCCAAATAAATTATCTAGTTTAACAGATAAAATATCAGAGGGATTAGTAGTTAATACAAAAAATTTAACTAAATTATCAAAATCACTTGAAAGTAGTTATTCTAAAATTCCTATGATATTAGGTGATGTAGAAAATTTATCTGATTCAACTTATAATGGAGTATTAATAACTAAAGAAGAGAAAATTGATTTTTTAAATAATAAAATATCTGATAATATTACAAATGTATTATTCGAAGATATAGTTATAGATAAAGTTAAAATAAGTAAAAAAGATCAATCTAAATTATTTATATTATCTAAAGATGAAGATCCTAAAAAACTTTATTCAAAATATTCATCTTTTCCAAAAAGTATAAAAAAAATAATTGAACCTAAAATGAATATGAAGAGTATTAAAAATATAACATTATTTTTAGTTATACTTTATATTATAAGTGCGTTATTTAATTATTTACAATCAATATTTATGACAATAGTATCAAATAATTTTGCTAGAACTTTAAGAAGTAAAATATCAATAAAAATTAATAAATTACCTCTTAAATATTTTGATAGTAAACTTTCAGGTGACATATTATCACGTGTTACAAATGATGTTGATACAATATCTATGTCTATGAATCATTCATTATCAACACTTGTAAGTTCATTAACATTATTTATTGGTACAATTATAATGATGTTTATTACAAATGCAGTTATGGCAATAACTGCAATAGTATCTAGTTTATTTGGATTTATGTTTATGGCTAAAGTATTATCTAAATCACAAAAATATTTTGTTGAAAGGCAAGCTCAATTAGGTAATTTAAATGGTCATATAGAAGAAGTATATTCTTCACTTAATGTAGTAAAAGCATATAATGGTAAAAAAACAAGTGACAAAAAATTTGATGAATATAATAAATCAGTTTATCATGCGAATTTAATGAGTCAATTTTTATCAGGATTAATGATGCCTATGATGGGATTTATTGGAAACTTTGGATATGTTGCAGTATGTATAGTAGGTGCATTATTAACTATGAATAATCATATAAGTTTTGGTGTCATAGTAGCATTCATATCATATGTAAGATTATTCACTTCTCCTTTATCTCAAATTGCTCAATCAATGACTAATTTACAATCAACTGCAGCTGCAAGTGAAAGAGTATTTGAATTCTTAGATGAAGAAGAAATGAGTCCAGAAAATGATATAAAAGAGTATTTAAATAAAGATGAAGTTAAAGGTGAAATCGAATTTAAAAATGTTAATTTTAAATATGATGGGAATGAAACACCTACAATAAAGAATTTCAGTGCACATGCATATCCAGGACAAAAAATAGCTATAGTTGGTCCTACTGGTGCAGGAAAAACTACATTAGTAAATTTACTTATGAAGTTTTACGATATAACAGAAGGTGATATATTAATTGATGGTGTATCAACTAGAAAACTATCAAGAGATAATATACACAAATTATTTACTATGGTACTTCAAGATACATGGATATTTGAAGGAACAGTAAAAGATAACATTAAATTTAATAGGGTAGATGTTAGTGATGATAAAGTTAAAGAAGTATGTAAAAAAGTAGGGGTAGATCATTTTATTAGAACACTACCTAAAGGATATAATTCAGATTTAATATCTGAAAATGGAATATCACAAGGTCAAATCCAACTTCTTACAATAGCACGTGGTATGATAGAAGACGCTCCATTTTTAATACTAGATGAGGCTACAAGTAATGTAGATACTAGAACTGAAGAATTAGTACAAAAAGCTATGGATAAACTTTCAAAAGGTAAGACTTCGTTTATAATCGCACACAGATTATCAACAATTAAAAACGCTGATTTAATTTTAGTTATGAAAGAAGGAAATATCATTGAATCAGGAAATCATGATGAATTAATTAGTAAAAAAGGATTTTATTTTGAATTATATAATTCGCAGTTTGAATTATGAAAAGAAAAATAGATTTATTATTAAACTTATTATTTATTACATTAGAAGTAATTGGAATATTTACAACTATTATTACTACTAAAACATTTGAATTTGTTTATTACACACTAGATAGTAATTTGTTTTCACTTATTATAACTATAATATATTTATTGTATAAATTATTTAATAAGAATATTCCAAGAATTATTCATGATTTAAGATTCGCATCAACAATTTGTTTAATGATAACATTTTTAGTTGTAATATTTATTTTAATTCCTTCATACAATTTTAACTATAGTTGGTTTTTATTTGAAGGGGCAAATTTATATTTTCATTTTCTATGTCCAATATTGTTATTTATTTTATTTCTATTTTTTGATTATAAGTATAAATATAATAAAAAAGTAGCATTAATTCCAACAATTATTTATTCAGTTATTCTTATAGTATTAAATATATTAAAATTAGTAGAAGGTCCATATCCATTTTTACTTGTATATCAAAATCCTCTATATGAAACAATTATTTGGTTTATATTAATTACAGGATTAACATATTTTATTACATTTATTTTAAATAAAATAAAGACTCTCTATTTATAGAGAGTCTTTGCGTTTCTAAATTTTTCATTTATAAATTTTTTACTAATTTTATATGTTTCAATAAATGTATCTTCACTAACAACATCTATATTATGAGCATCACCCACTAAACATTGATTTTCATTTATCATTTTCCCATTAATACTAAGATTTCCTAATAATAGTTTATATTGTTCGATATCATCTTCATGAATATGTTCCTTAATACCAGAACCATTTGGAATAAATAAAAATCCTATTTCATAACCATCATAATTTAAATTACCAGTATAATTTATTTTATATACATTATTAATTGATATATTATCAGGTAATACCGTAAAATTATTGTTTTTAATTTGTTCTTTTATAAATTCTAATTTTTGCTTTTTACTTAACTTATAAGCTATTGGATACATAAATAAATTCATAAATACACCTCTTAAGTTAAATATTCTAACACACTTTATAATTTTTTTCTACAAATATTTAAAAAAAAATTTATTAATGGTATAATTAAAAAAATGTTGAGAGGAGTTTGTTTTATGTTTTGTAGTAAGTGTGGTTTTAAAGTAGAGGAAGGAAATACTTTTTGTGGTAATTGTGGTAATAATATGAATAGTGGTTCTTATGTTAATAACCAAAATGATATAGTTATCCCTGAAGAATACAAACCAATTAGTATGTGGGGATATTTTGGATATGAAATTTTATTTTCAATACCAATAATAGGATTTATCATTTTAATTGTTTATGCATTTGGTGGAACAAGCAACATTAATCTAAAGAATTTTGCGCGTTCATATTTTTGTATATTAATAATTATATTTGTTATAGGAATTATAACTACAGTTTTCTTGGGTATTGGTGTATCAATGTATGGGATTGCATCATCACGTTAATATGATAATAGAGGTTTAATTTGATTATTATAAATAAAGATAATAAAAATATTTCTACATTTATTGATAATAATATTGATAAAATATGGGATTATTTTAACTTAAAAAAAGAAGATATATATATTAATATTACAAGTAATTATGATGAATTTAGAAGCATATTTTTTGATAACCTAAATGAATTACCTGGTAAATCTACTTGTGGCTTTATTTTAGGTAGCAAAAAAACTGTAGTAGTGTTAAGTTATGAAGATTATATAAAAACTCATGTAGAAGATTATGATGCATATTTAAAGATGATACTTCATGAGTGTGTTCATGTTGTTCATAGTATTTATTGTAATAGAAATTATCCTATAAAATGCATTTGGGAAGGAATTGCAACATATTTATCAGATCAATATAAAGAACATAGTATAAGTGATATTCCAGAAGAGTATTTATTAACGGATAAATTAAGTTATGTATATTACTATAGTATTATGAAATTATTAATTGAAAATTTTGATAAGGAAATTATTTTAAAATTGTTAAAAAAAGAAATAATTGCGGATAATTATGTACATGAAATTTATAAAAAAGTAAAAAATAATTCTTGAAAAAATTTTATATAATTATGATCCGGCTTTTTAATAAAAAAATAGCGTATAAGCAGACGTTATTTTTTTGTATAAATTATTTTTTATATTGACTTTATATATTTATTTGATATTATATTGGCGGAGGGATTAATATGGAAAGAATTAATAAAGTAGTATATAATATTCCATCTTTGATTGAAAGAGGGCAAGAATTAATATATCCTGAAAAATACAATGAATGGGAGAAATGTGTAAAAAAGAGCATATTGGATTTACATCATGTTGAAGAAATAAGTGCTGCATTAGATATAATGGATGTATTAGATAAAGGTGCATCTATGGAAGAAGCTAAAGTTATTTTAAATAGTCAAGGTCATGATGATATATCAGAATATATGGTTAGAAATATAGTATTTTTATTTTCTAATAGAGGTCCAGAATTTTGGGAAGAAACAACTATTGGAGAAATGACTATAGATGAAAAACAAATTATAGAATCACAGAAATATCAAAATATACAACTTGCACAAATGTATAAAAGCGGTAAACATATCTAACTTTCTATGTAATATAGAAAGTTTTTTTGTACACAATATGTAAAGATGATATTTTAAATAATAATAAGGAATGATATAATTTAGAAAAATAAGGAGGAATAATATGAATGAACATAAAGTAGATGTTAATAATGATATTGTAGTAGAGAAAAAAGAAGAAAAGAAGAAGTTTAATTGGAAGATACCAGTTATAATTTTTGTAGTATTAATATTAATAGTAGTAGCGTTTATTTTTAAAGATAAAATATTTAAAAAAGAAAACCCTAAAAAAGTTGAACCAGTAAAAGTAACTTCACCTTATAGAATGTCAAGTAATTCTTTAGAAAAATTTGATTTATCGTTTTTACAATTAGAAAATAAAGAAGAAAATACAGTATATAGTCCATTATCTATAAAATACGCATTATCAATGCTTAAAGATGGATCTAGTGAAAATACATATAATGAAATTAATGCTGTTGTAGGAGATTATAAGTCTAAAAAATATACTAATAATTCAAACATGTCTTTTGCTAATGCAATGTTTATAAGAGATACATTTAAAAGTAGTATTAATGAAAAATATACAAGTAAACTAAATAATAATTATAATGCTGAAATAATTTATGATAAATTTGAAAACGCTAGTACTATGAATAAATGGTTAAGTGATAAAACATTTAATTTAATTAATAATTTATTTGATGATAATGTAGTAAAGAAAGAAGATTTCATTATTACAAATGCACTTGCAATTGATATGCAGTGGAAAAACTTAATACAACCAAACGGTAGTATAAAATTTAAAAATGATGATGAAAAATATAATAAAGGTTATAATGTAAGATATAGTCATGAAAAGTATTATGATTATGTTGAAGATCTATGCTGTTCAGATTATAGTTCTTTAAAATTTAATAACAAAATTAATTCTAAATCTGTACAAATAGGAGCATCTATTAATAACTATGATATAGTTAAAACATTAGGTGAAGATAATATTAGAAAAACAGTAGGAGAAGAATATAGAAAATGGTTAGAATCTGAAGAAGCACAACTTGATTTAAAATATAATCCTAGTTCAGTAGAAACAGACGTAGATAAATTCCTTGATAAATATGTTGAAGAATTAAATTCAAATTATAAAAGATTAGATGCATCAACTGACTTTATGCTATATGATGATGAATCTGTAAAAGTATTTGCTAAGGATTTAAAAAAATATGGTGATACAACTTTGCAATATGTTGGAATTATGCCTAAAACTACTAATTTAAGTGAATATATTAAAAATATTGATTCAAAAAGTTTAAATGATATTATTAATAATTTAAAAGAAGTAAAAACAGAAAACTTTAAAGAGGGTGTAGTTACAAAAATAAAAGGATCTCTACCGTTATTTAAATTTGAATATAGTTTAGATTTAATGAATGATTTAAATAAATTAGGTATAAAAGATGTATTTGATAGTACTAAATCTAATCTATCAAAAATGACTTCAAGTAAAGCGTATATAGGTGATGCTTCACATAAAGCAACAATTGAATTTTCAAATGAAGGAATAAAAGCTGCTGCAGCAACAGAATTAGGTGGATTGGGTGCTGCAAACGGTGGATTTGAATATTTATATGAAGTACCAGTTGAAGAAATAGATTTAACTTTTGATAATCCATATTTATTTTTAATTAGAGATAAAGATAGTGGTGAAGTATGGTTTGTTGGAAGTGTTTATGAACCAATAGAAAAAGTGTAAGACAGTTCATTTTGAACTGTTTTTTTTGAAAAAATACGAAATAAAAAGGAAAGAGAAAATATTTATGTAATATTATAAGTAGGAGATAGTAGTATGAAGTTACTATATAAAACAGAAAGGTTTGATAAAAATGGTCAATAATTATGGATATCAAAATGAATATGATTTTGTTTTACATTTTAATAATAAATATTTGTATGAATTAGATTATAATTCACAATGTTTTTTAAAAGACTTGTTTGGAGAAATAATTGATTCAGAAGAAAAAATTGTATCATGGAAAAATAAGATGTTACAAAAGACAGATATTTTTATTAAATATAAAAATTATATTAAAAGTATTAGTTTAAAATGTGGTCATAGCAATTCGGTACATCATGAACAAATCCAAGAATTTAAAAGGTATTTGGAAAAAATCGGTATACCATATAAAATAATAGATATATATATAAGTTATCATTACGGGTACATGAGAGATGAAAATGGAATTACTAATTTTGAAAAAAAATTAAGTAGTGATGAGTATAAAGCATTATATCAAACTGAATTAGATATTTTTAATAAATCAATTAATAAAACTAAAATTATTATTGATATGATTGATAGGTTTATAATTAGAGGTAGAAATTCTGATTATGATATAGATGTATTAGTATGTGGAACAGTAGATAATTATGTATGGATAAAAAAATATGATTTGTATGACTTGATTTTATCTAAAAGATGTTTAGATTATACATCACCTCATATTGCATGTTTAACGATAGGCCCTAAAAAAAGGAATTTAGATGATACTTCAAAAAATTATAGGGATAGGTATTTAGTCTGTGTTAGATGGAATTTCATAAGAGAAAGTATAATTGAGTATAAAAAGATACTTGCCAAGGAATGATGCCGGTTCAGTTTAATTTTTGTACAAATAAAAAAACTCAGTAATCTGAGTTAAATTTAATATGGAGCAAGTGACCGGAATCGAACCGGCATCCTAGCCTTGGCAAGGCCATATACTAACCGTTGTACTACACCTGCAATTGGAGCGATTGGTTAAGTTATTTCAAACTTTTTCTCGCTAATGAGAAATTAATAACTAAATATCAATTTCTAATAATATTTTAACACGTATTTAAGTATTTGCAACAAAAAATGCGACGAAATATTTAAAAAAGTACGATTTTATGGTAAAATTATATAGAAAGTAAGGGTGATTAAATATGAATATTGAACAAGCAGTTCAATTATTAAATAGAATTAAATCATATCAAGGTAAAAAAATAAAAATAACATATTATAAAAAAAATTATGGATATCAATTAGTAAATAATGATTGGAAAATAGGTTTTGGTGGATATGAAAAAGTATCTGCAGATGTAAAACTTTGCGAGGTTAATAACTTTATGAGTGTATTAGTAGAAGATAGTGATACAAAAAGAAATTTTCCTTTTTTCGGAATGGATTGTATTATTGAATCTCTTGGTGCAATCAACGAAGATAATTCAATTTCATTAATTTATGAAAATCAATTTCTAAAAAATCACAACTTAGACATAGAAAATGATCAATTGGGTCAACAAACAAAAAAAGAAATGTTTCAATCTGAAGATATTGATGAACAAATAAAAGAATATATAGAAAAAGAAAAATTAAGTAGGAGTGCTAATAATCCAGTATTGAACGATTTGTTTGATAAACCATCTATTTTTGATTATGGTACTCGAGATAGAGTTTTTCCATTTACAAATGAAATGCTAAATCTATATATGCCAGCTTATTCTTTTGCTGGGAAAAAGGTTTTAGCAAATTTAGGTGGTGGAGATTTTGCATTAAATGCATATTTACTAGGAGCAAGTTCGATAGATACTTTTGATATTAATGAATATTCTTATTATTACTACGAGTTGAAAAAAGCACTGATAAAATGCTATAGTTATGATGAATTTTTGAATATCATAGAAAACCCAAAAAAGGTGTATGATGATTTTAATAACTATAAACATTTTCTAAGTAAAGATGTTTCTGAAGTTATTGCTAAAATGTTTGAAAAATACAATAGTTGTTTGATTGGATTTGCAAAGAAATTATTTTTACCTTCATCATTTAATGCCGAAGAAAGAGAGTTTTCTAGCAAGGATTTGAAAAATTTAAGAATGACCGCTCAATTTAGAAACTTTTATTTAAGTAATGAACAAAATTATAATTTAGTGCGTAGTCAATTATCAAACGGAATAGATAATCAAAGTAAATTTCTATTGGGAGATGTCACCAAATTACAATTTACTGATAAGTATGATATGATTTATTTAAGTAATATAGGTGATGTTATTGATGCTCAACAATATTATGCTTTTATTCGTTTTTTACAAGATAATATTTTAACGGATAATGGTCAAATAATTATTGTTGATAAAGCTAGAAAATTTGATTTCCTTTTAAATGATGAAAGTGTTTCACAAGATGATTATGATGCTACTCAAATAACACAATATAATGAAAATTATGCTGGTTTATCTAGTATTCCAGATTCTGAAAAGAAAGTCTGTTTATATTCTATATATAGACAACCAGAATTAAAACATGGTTCAAAAAGATGATTTTGATAATTATCGCTCAAAATCATCTTTTTCCTTATCTTTATAATTATTTTTTATTTTATCTAAATCATCTTCATCTAAAATTTCTTCTTCATACAATTCATCAATTAAATCATCATATTTATTGCTAGAAAAGAATTTATCTTGTAGGAACTCAATAAACTTTCTCCATAATTCTCTAAAATAACTTAATGCATCTTGTAATTTAGATACTTTATCTTCTAACATGTCAATAGTATCATCTGCAAACTCTAATCTGTTTTCTAAATCTTCAATTCTATCATCACGAGTTTTAATTTTCTTATTCAAGTTTCTAACTTCGTTAGAGTGTTCTCTTAAATCATCTTCATATTTTTTTAAGATAATATTTATAGAATTTGCATCTCTTAAATTAGAAATAGTATCATTAGTTTGTTCTATATATTTTTTAATTTTATCAACATCTTCATTAGAAATAGTGTAGTTATTTTTATTCATCATTGTTGGTTTTAAATTATCAATAATATCATTAATCTCATTAGACTTGTTTTGTAATTTATCTGCTTTATTGTTTAGTTCTTTAAGTTGCTTTTTATATTTTTCTTGTTCTCGTTTAAATTTTTTATACCCATTCATATTAGCAACATTAATATCAATATTTCTTCCTTCTTCTTTTTCTTTAAGAGTGTAGTTTAAATGATAAATTCTATTGAATGAATTAATACAATATACTCTCATTTTATCTTGGATATTTTTTAAACTAACTTTTGTAAATACATCAGATTTACCAACTTGTTTTTCCATACCATTTTTCATTCCATCTTTAAAAGGAACACCAACAATATGTAAATGTGGACTAGATTCATCAAAATGAATTGTTGCATTTGCTATCTTAAAGTTAGGAACAGTTTCTTCTAAATCTATTATTTGTTCTTTATAAACTTCACTCATTTTCTTTTTAAAATCATCATCTTGTTCAGCCCAGAAATCCATATCTCCAAGTTCAATTATAATTTCACAAGCGAGATCTCTTTTGTTATCATTTGAGATATGATTAAAATAATTTACTATCTTTCTATCATTTCTAGTTTGTTTATCATTATATTTTTTTCGTGCTTCTTCAAACAATTCTAAATATAAATTTTTGGTATCTTCAACAATAGAAGATGTACCTTTAATCGTGCAAATTAATTCTTGTTCTTCATCATATTTTCTTAAATTATGTTTATCAACTTTTGAAAGTTGTTGATGATTTTGTATTGCATTATTAGATAGAGAAGTAGTTCCTGTTTCAGTATTTTTTGCACTTCTTCTTGCTTTTTTAGATTTATTTCTATCATTACTTAAATGTAGTGAATAACCTAATTCTTTCTGTTCTTCCATATATTTTTCTAACCCCCTTTAAATAGAGCCTTCTAATATATAATGATAGTTATATATAGAAGGTATATTTTGCTCGTCAAAATCTCTAACCCCCTATATATTTTGACATTGCACTTCGTTCATATCAAAATATGGGGGCTAAGGTTTACCACCTTAGAATCCGTTTGCCTTATTTCGTAATACTCCAAATGCTAAAGCATAAGGAGTAAAACTTCATAAGCAATTTGATAAAATACAAAGCACTGCTTTCTATTTTATCTGTGTAAATTATTCAAAGTAATTGCAAACTATCGTAAGCAATTATTTTCATAATTTATTAAACAAACTTTTCCCAATTTTATTTAACAAAATTCAACAAAATGTGTTCGTTTGTTATAACTTTTTTTAGAAAAAAGTTAACAAAAAATCTTTTTAAGTAGATAACATCAAAAGCAAAAAAGTATTTTTGTCTTGATATTTTCCATTATGTTTTTATCTTTTGTTAGTCAAGAATTTCACGAGCAACTATCGTTGTTCTTGACTAACATCATCATTTCTTTTTAAAAATTCTTCTCTTTTTTGTTTTGCTTTTTCTATTGATTCTAATTTTTTCTTTTTAGTTTCTTCATCAAGTTCATATACTCTACAATTAGTTTTTTCTGGTATGCTAGTAAATAAATCTTCTTTATTATCTAATAGACATTTTTCATCATTACCAATATAGATAACACCTAATTGTAGTTTATCAATTTTATCCATTTTTTTATAATCTTCTATTGGGAATATTCTTACAATATTTCTATTTTCATAATCATTGAAATACATTACTTTATCATCATAATAGTATGTTGCTTCAAAATAACCTACATTGTAATATTGTCTTAATGTGAATACTATTTCACTAACTTTTTCTATTGGTAGATATTCACTAAATCTTAATTTAGTTTCAACATTACCAAGTAATGCATAATCAACTTTATCAAGATAACCTGCATCATATAATTCATTCATTGGTTTACAAATACTTTCTCTAAAATATACTTCTCCAAGTCTTACTTTATTGTTTCCATAATATTCTAATTCTACATTATCAACATATCTCATAATCAAATCTGATTTTTCTTTTCTAGTATAATCTTTCCACATATAAGTATGTTCTTCGTATTCTTCTGGGTAAACAATTTTATTTATATAATCAATATCTCTTTTTATTAATATATCTTCTGGTGTAAATTTTAGTTCTTCGCATATATCACATTCTTTAATTTTTGTTTCTAAATTATTAATAACATCTTCTACAATTTTTCTTTCACTATCATATTCTTCAATCGTAAATGAACCATTAATATATGCTTTTCTAATTCGTTCTGCTTTTTGTTTTTGTTCGTTAAGTTCTTTAACTAATTTATCTTTTGGATTATCTAATTTAGTTTTAATCATTGGTAGTAGTGTTTGATTTACGATTGCATCATACTCTTGAATTTCATTTATAAAATTATCGAATTCTTTTTCAATATCGGTTTCTTTAATTGATATTTTACAATCGTGACATTGATAGTAATAATATACATTGCCATTTTTCTTTCTAGTAGCATTACCACCTAATATTCTTCCGCATTTAGGACATTTAAGTTTTTGTAAGAATAAATAATCTTTATCTCGCTTATAGTTACGAGAGTTCTTTTTCTTTTGCACTTGGCATTCCTCCCACAACTCACGACTAACTAATGGTTCAACAACATTTTCATAATAAGTAGGATTGTTTGTTCTTTTTCCGTGAACGAAGTCGCCTTTATATATTTCATTTTCTATTATTTTTAATATTGTTCCATCACACCAATTTGTTTTTCCAAATACTTTTTCTTCATTGTAAAGATTACTTATTGTTTGATAGGAATTACCTTCATAATATAAATTAAATATTCTTATAACCTGGTCTTTTGTTGCTTCATCTGGAACAAGTTTTTTATCAACGTGTTTATAACCGAATGGTGCTTTGTGTGGAATATTACCTGCTTTAATTGCTCCAGCTAAACCGATTTTAGTTCTTTCACTTGTTCTTTCAATTTCATTTTGACTAACTGTTGTAAGTAGTCTTGCAACCATTCTACCATTTGCAGTAGTAGTATTTATATCATCATTAGCACAATCAAGATAAGCATTATTTTCTTCTAGGAACTTCATTATATCTTCCATATCATAAACTGAACGTGTAAGTCTATCTAGTTTTAATACAACAATAGTATTACATTTCTTTGCTTTAATATCTTCTTTTAATCTTTCAAATGCTGGTCTATGATTACCAGTTTTAGCACTTATACCTGCATCTTTATAAATCTTATAAATTTGATAACCTTTAAACTCACACATCGAGCGAAGTCTTTTTTCTTGTTCTGGTAAACTAAATCCTTCTCGTGCTTGATCTTCGGTAGATACTCTTATATAAATACCCGCGATTTTCTTTTCTTCATCCATTAATCATCAATCCTTTCTTATTCTTGTGTCATCAAAAAAGAGGCGACAAAAACATAACTATCTTATGTCTTTGACACCTCTTGAATTTACTACTAATTTTTCTATATGAATTAAACTTCGTTTCATATTGCACCCCTCAAAAACATAAAACTCGTTTTCTTGTCTGATTATTATATAGAATTTCCTGAAAATGTCAAGACATAAGCCGATTTCAAGCCAAATATGGCTAGTTTTTAAGAAGTTGATATAAATTACTATTAATTATGTTAATTGTTTTATAAATGCCTCTAAATCCTTTATTTCTAGTTTATTTGATAAATTATTTATATATAAAGTTTTAGAGTAATTAAATGCAAGAAATGTTATACCTTTGATAATTATTCTATGGGGTTCAATGTATGAGAGATTTGTTCTATCAATATTTCTTATATTTCCATTTATAAAGGTAGGAGTAGTATTACAAAAATCGCATACAAATTCAATTTTCTTTTTTAGTTCCTTATCAAATTCTAATTCTTTCGTTACAATTTTAATCATTTAATCATGTCCTTTCTTTAACTTAATCAACAAAAAAATATCAACTTCTTTTTGAAATTGATATTTTCTATATTAAGTCTAAACTTATAAAAGTTCGGACAGATTTCCCAATGGAGGGCCTAGTCGGATTTGAACCAACGATCAGGGAGTTGCAGTCCCACGCCTTACCACTTGGCTATAGACCCAAAATAAATGACAAGTTGATTATATCAAAAATAGAAACTGTTTTCAAGTATATTTTATGATATTTATTTAAAAGTGTGAGTATAAATAAGTAGTATTTACATATTCTATAATAATTGGAGGAAACATGAAAAAATATATAGAATGTGTAATAAAATCATTTTTTACAATTATATCTTTTTTTATTAATAAATCATTTATAAATATAGATAGAATATTTCTTTTATTTATTTTTATTTCTTTATATAGAATGTATTATAAGTATAAAAATAATAATATACTAATTAGTATATTTTCAATTTTTATTTCTTGCGTAATGATTTTAGGTAAAAGTTTTAATATATATGATAGTACAAAATTAATTTCAGATAATACTATTTTATCAATTATATCTTTTGTAGGATACTATTATTTCTATAATACAGTAATTGGTATAATTATAAATAAAATTGATTTTAAAAATGAAAATAAAAAAACTAATAAAAAAATTTTTTTAGTTAGTTTATTAACAATATTACTTAGTTGGAGTGTTTATGTACTAGCATTCTATCCAGGTATTTTATCACCTGATCCTAGTAATCAAATATTACAATTTTTTAATGTAGATACAAAATATTTAGATAGTGTTATACAATTAGATAAAAGTGTTAAAATAACAAATCATCATCCTGTATTACATACAGTATTATTAGGTGGATGTGTAAAAATAGGAGAGTTTGTAAATAATCCAAATTTAGGTATTTTTTTATATACATCATTACAAATTATTTTTTTAAGTTTCACTTTATCATATACAATCTATTATCTACATAAATTAAATACACCAAATATTTATTTAATATTTTTACTTATTATTTATTCATTTGTTCCCCATTATGTGTTTTATTCTATGTCACTTGTAAAAGATACAGTGTATTCTACATTAATTATTTTATATGTTATTTTTTTATTTGACATATTGTATATTAAAAATGATTTAAAATATATTAAAACAGTTATTCTGTTAGTACTAATTTCTTTATTTAGGAATAATGGAATATTTGTTATTATTTTTTCATTTCCATTACTCTTAATTTATAAAAAGAATTTAAGAAAAAAATTAACAACTATATTCTTAATTTTTATATGTTTATTTACAATGTATAATAAATCATTATATTATTTAAAAATTCCAAAAGGTAGCATAAGAGAAGCATTATCAGTTCCATTTCAACAAACAGCTAGATTAGCAAAATATAAAGATATAGATAATAAAGATAAAAAAATAATTGATAAACTTTTAAATTACAAAACTTTAAAAAAAAGATATAATCCAAATATTTCAGATCCAGTAAAAAATAAATTTAATAAAAATTATACAAAAAATGATTTAATAAATTATTTTAAAGTATGGTTAAAATATCTATTTAAATATCCTAAAATATATATAGATTCATTTATAAATAATACGTATGGATATTTTTATCCTAATACAAATAATTGGTATATATATTATAAATTTGATTCTAGAATTACGAAAATAATAGATTACCATTATAATGATTTTAATAATTTAAGAAATATATTATCAACTTATGGAATAATTTTTCCATATATCCCAGTAATAGGTTTAATATCAAATATTGGATTTAACACATTAGTTATATTTTTAATATGTTTAATGTGCATTATTTTTAAAAATAAAAAATTCTTAATTGTTTTATCACCATTACTTATATCAATAATATTTTGTTTGTTATCACCAGTTAATACATATTTTAGATACGCTACTAGTTACATATTTAGTGTCCCACTTTTAATAAACTTATTTTTGTGTTCAAAAAAATCTAATTATGTCTAACAATTTGAAGAAAATATAATTAAATGATATACTGTTAATTGGTGATTATATGAGTGATTTTGATTATAAAAATGGATTAACTGAAGAAGAAGTAAAAATTAGAAAAAATAATAATCAAGTAAATATCGATTCATCAGTTAAAACAAAAAGTATTGGAAATATTATTAGTTCTAATTTATTTACTTTATTTAATTTTTTAAATTTATTTTTAGGATTATCAATTATTTTAGTTCATTCATATAAAAATTTAACTTTTTTAGGAGTAGTTTTTTGTAATACAATAATTGGAATCATTCAAGAAATACAAGCTAAAAAAACAATAGATAAATTATCTATAATAGCCGAATCAAAAGAAAAAGTTGTTAGAAATAGAAAACTAATAGAAATAGATAAACAAGAAATAGTTATTGACGATATATTATACTTAGAACCAGGTAAACAAGTTGTAGTTGATTGTGTAATAAAAAGTGGTGGTTGTGAAGTAAATGAATCATTAATAACAGGCGAATCTGAACCAATATATAAGAATAAGGGAGATAAGCTATTATCAGGAAGTTTTATAGTTAGTGGAAGTGTATATACAAGTGTAGTTAATGTAGGCAAAAATAGTTATGCATCTATTATTACAAATGAAGCTAAATATATAAAAAAAGTAAATTCTGAAATATTAAAATCATTTAAAAAAATAATTAAATATATTTCTATATTAATAGTACCTCTTGGAATATTACTTTTTCTAAAACAATTATCTTTAAATAATTTAGAAAATAGTGTAGTAAATACTGTAGCGGCACTTATTGGAATGATTCCAGAAGGATTAATATTACTTACAAGTACTGTAATGGCTGTAAGTGTTATAAGATTATCTAAAGTAAATGTTTTAGTCCAAGAATTATATTGTATTGAAACTCTTGCAAGAGTAGATACACTTTGTTTAGATAAAACTGGAACCATTACAGAAGGAAGTTTAAAATTAGAAGATGTAATAATAGTTAATGAAACAAAAAATAAAATTGAAGATATATTATCTTCAATTTGTAAAGAAAGTTATTTAAATCCTACTATGAAAGCTATAAGTGAAAAGTATAATAAAAAAACAAATTTTATAGTAGAAGAAATTATACCTTTTTCATCAACAAGAAAGTTTTCATCTGTGACATTTAAAAATGTTGGATCATTTTACTTAGGTGCTCCGGAAGTGTTAGTAAGTGATGTAAAGACAAAAAATATAGTAAAAAAATATTACAATGATTATAGAGTAGTTGTTTTATCAGAAAAAATAGGAAATAAATTTGTTACTTTAGCAGTTCTTCTAATAAGTGATGTTATTAGAAGCGACGCTAAAGCAACATTAGAATATTTTAAAAAACAGGGTGTAGATGTAAAAATAATCTCAGGTGATAGTGAACAAACAGTTCGTAATATCGCTAAAAAAGTTGGTGTAGATAACTATCAAAAAAGTATAGACATGAGTACAATTAAAACTATAGAAGAATTAAAAGACGCAGTTAAAGAAAAAACAATTTTCGCACGTGTTACTCCAACTCAAAAAAAGCAAATTATAATTGAGCTTAAAAAATTAGGTAAAGTTGTTGCAATGACGGGTGATGGAGTAAATGATGTTCTAGCTCTAAAAGAAGCAGATTGTAGTATTGGTTTATCAACTGGAAGTGATGCGGCAAGAAAAGTATCACAACTCGTATTACTTGATTCTAAATTTTCATCTATGCCACGTATAGTAGATGAAGGAAGACGTACTATAAATAATATTGAAAGATCATCAAGTTTATTTTTAGTAAAAACAATATATACAACAATACTTGCAATAATGTTTTTATTTGTTAATATGTCATACCCATTTATTCCTATTCAAATAACATTAACAAGTGTTGTAACAATTGGTATACCTTCTTTTATATTAGCGCTTGAACCAAATAAAGATAAAATAAGAGGTCAATTTTTAATTAATGTAATAAGAAGATCATTACCAACAGCACTCACAATTGTCTTTAATATAATAACTATCATAATACTAAAATTTATTTTAAAATTACCTGATTCAACTACATCAACTTTATCAGTTGTTATAACTGGGTATACAGGATTAATGTTATTATATAAAATATCAACACCTTTTAATAAATTAAGAGCAATACTTTTTTATAGTATGTGTATAATATTTTTAATAGGTATAGTTGGACTTAGAAATTTCTTTTCATTATATATAACTAAATATATGATAATATTACTTCCGTTTTTAATGCTTTTAGCGTATACACTATTTATTTCATTTACTTATTTATTTGATTATTTTGTAAATAAATATTTAACTAAAAAGAATCAGTAATGATTCTTTTTAAGTTTGAGGGGGTAGTAAAGCTTTACAATATATCTTATGAGAATAAGTTATTTTTTTATTTACAAATAACTATTTTGAATAATATTTTTTTAATAACTAATAATAATAGTGTAAAATATGTGTAAAAATGTAAATAAGGTAATTTACAAGTAAAAAAAAAAATTATACAATCTTAGTATAAATAGAGGAGGATTGTTATGAAAAAGATTTTTTCAGGTTTATTGGGGGTAGTATTGTCTTTTGTATTTACTATGCAAGTTAGCGCATATACTGATATAAGCGCTACAGCTAAAAAGTATTATCCAGGGACATACTTTAATACATCAACACAGTATGAAAATGTAACTAGTAGTAGCTTAGTTATGAAGGATTCTGCAATACCAAGTGATTACAGTTTTGCACTTGGATATGTTGGTAAAAATTTTGGTTCAAAACTAGTTAAAACAGGAGTAGATGCTGAAGCAATAATGACTTCATATATGTCGGATGATAGCGAAAACGGTAAAAGAAGTGTATTAGTTGACAGTGGATTTATAACAAAAGATGGTACACGTAAAACATATGTAACTCGTGCAGAAAAAGATGATAAATCTAATGTTAATAATAAATTTAGTGTTAGATACAATAATGCTGGTAAGTATAATGGTAAAGTAGTTGATGTTGTTCTTACTGTTGTAGATTACGAAACGCTAGATGTATCTGATAATGGTTCATCAAATGATGGTGTAAAACCTATGATAGCGCTAGGTAAAAATAGAATTGATGTTAATGTTTTAAGCATTGCATGGGTAGAGGTTAAATATGATTTCTATGTATCTGGAACAAATACACCAATATCAGTAATGGGTCGTACTTCATATTGGGATATAGATCAAGCACAAGGTATTTTATTTGAAAATAATAATAAAGGTTTATATACACCAAGTGATTCATTATTAAAAATTAAAAAAATAGATAATAAACCATATGTATTTGATTTAAATATTGATGATGAAACAAAAGGATGTTCACATGACTATTCAGATTATGATACTCGAGGAGTAGTTATTGAAACTTTTGAAGGTACATCAATAACTCGTTTATTCTCATATTCAAAATGTCACGTTAAAGGTGAAAAAGATACAAATGGGATTTTAAAAGTATGGACTGGTGCTGGAACAATGGTAAATACTCAAACACCATTCGCATCATTTAAATCATATGCTGAAGATACTAAAGCAGGAAGTGGATCAGAACCAGTTAAAGTTGGGGATGAAATTAAATATAGTATAGATTTTGCAAACACTCATGACAGTGTACAAAATGCAGTAATAACTGATACATTAAGTAAAGGATTAGAATATGTTGCGAAAACTACAGTATTAAATGGTACAGCATATAATGATCCAACAATAACAAAAAATGATGATGGAACAACTACATTAAAATGGACTATATCAACAGCAAGAGAATCAGATAATAATATTTCATATACAGTAAAAGTATTAGAATCTGCTAAAATTATTGTTGATAATGGTGCTAAAGTAAAAATTGGTAGTGATAAAGAAGTAACATTATCAAAACTTAAAAATCCAATCCCAGTTAAAGAATATTATAAGGATACAAAAGCTGGATTAAATGGGGCAGAAGTTAAAGTAAATGATATTATAAGTTATAGTATTAAATATGCTAATCCATTCCAAACAAGTAAAATTAAAGTAGTTTTAACTGATACAATGAGTAAAGGATTAGAATATGTTCCTGGTAGTACAGTTGTTAATGGTAAAAAATTCGATGATCCAAAAATCACAAAGAATGATGATGGAACAACAGTACTTGTATGGAATGAAGAAATCGAAGCTGATGGAGAAAGAGAATTAGTTTATGAAGCAAAAGTTATCGGTGGAGTTGAAAAAGTGGAAAACACTGCTAAAATTAAATTTGGTAACTTTGATGAATATCAATTACAAAAACTAATTAATCCATTAAAACCAGATGAAGTAAAAGTACCTGATACAGGAATGGGTAGAAATATGTTTATAATTATTCTTGGAATAGGATTAATTGCAGTAGGTTCATTCTTCGGGTATAAAAAAATAAGACATAATAATTAAGCGTTTAAATAAACGCTTTTTTTCTTTGATAATATGATATAATTAATAAGAGGTTGATAGTATGAGAGTTATATTGCATATTGATGTTAATAATGCTTTTTTATCTTGGACTGCACTATATCTACTTGAACATGGGTCAAAATATGATATAAGGGATTCATTTGCTGTAGTTGGTGGTGATGAATCAAGACGTCATGGTATAGTTTTGGCAAAATCAATGAAGGCAAAAAAGTTAGGAATCAAAACTGCAGAAACTTTAACCTCTGCAAGAAAAAAATGTAAAGCATTATCAATTTATCCACCTAATTATAAATACTATCAAAAAAAATCAAATCAACTATTTAAATTATTAAGTGAGTATACTCCTGATATAGAAATTGCATCAATTGATGAATGTTATTTAGATTTTACTAATATTTCATGGATTTATAATGATCCATATGAGTTTGCTAAAATGGTACAGAAAAGAATACTTGATGAGCTTGGGTTTACAGTTAATATTGGTATTGCTAATAACAAATTGTGTGCTAAGATGGCATCTGATTTTGAAAAACCATATAAAATACATACTTTATATGAATATGAAGTTAAAGATAAAATGTGGCCACTTAAAGTAGGTGATTTATTTGGTATTGGTAAAGCTAGTACTGAAAAATTAAATAAGATTGGTATTAATACAATTGAGGATCTTGCAAATGCAGATGTAAAGAAATTATATCCATATTTTAAAAATCAATCAGCTAGAATAATAGAAATGGCACATGGTATTGATAATAGCAAGGTTGATAGTAGTGAGTTTATTCCAAAAGGAATCAGTAATGAAATGACTTTACCACGTGATGTTGATTCGATTGTAGAAATAAAAAAATATTTACTTGAATTATCTGAACTTGTAGGCAAGAGAATTAGAAAAGAAAAGAAATATGCATCAGTTATATGTGTAATAATTAAAGATTCATTTTTTAAAAGGAAATCTCATCAAAAAAAACTTATTAACGCTACATGTTCTAGTAAAGAAATATATGAAAATGCAGTTCAAATTTTTAAAGAATTTTGGGATTTAAAACCTATTAGATTAATAGGAATAAGACTTGATAATTTAAATGATACCAATTACTACCAGCAATCTATTTTTGAACAAAAAAATGTAGATAAATTAGATGATGTAGTTGATTTAATAAATCAAAAATATGGTAAAAATACGATAAAAAGTGCAAGTGTAAATAATGTGAAAATGTGATATAATTAAGTATGTGAGGATGATAAAATTGAAAAAAATTATTTTTATTTCATTGTGTTTATTTTTAATATTCTGTTTATTTGTATTTAAGTATAACCATGATTTATTATTAAAAAGTATTAAAAATAATTTTAATACTTATTCAATTTTAAAAAAGGGTAGTTATCTATATGATAAGAATGAAAGGATAATTGGTAAAACTTATTCTAATATTAATATAATTTTAAATAAAAAAGAAACTGATTTTAAAAGTAAGTTTTATAAAGTATTAGATACATCATATTATGTTAAATATAATGATTGTACTAAAGGAAAAAAACAAATAGATAATCATAATTATTTATTATTTAATAAAAATGTAGTAACAGATAAAAAAACAGTTTTTTATAAAGATAATAAAAAAAACTTTGAACTTAATAGTAAAATAAATATGCCTATATATTACATGGATAGTGACTATTATTATGTAAAATTTCTTGATGATATTTATGGAATAAAAAAAGTAGATTCAAAGGAAGTCGAAAACAATAATACAAGTGAACAAAGTAGTGAGGCATTAGCTATTTATTATGGTGATGTTGATAAAAACTTAGTCGATGAAACAATAAAATATTTAAATGAAAATAATTATACATTTATAGATGAAAAAGAATACTTAAACTATAAAGATGGATTTATAAGATTAAAAAATAAAGCAGTATGTGTATTTGACAAAAAGATAGATGATATTATAGATGTTTCAATGATTTCAAATATTGATGATTTTTATGAAATAATGAAATCTGATGATCATAAACTAAAACCAAAGTATACTGATATTGCTCAAGAAATTGCTGTATTAAATTATCATTTTTTCTATAATGATGAAACAAAAAATAAGTGCCAACAATCAATATGTATTAGTGAAAAAAAATTTAGAAGTCATTTAGAGTATTTGAAAAATAATAATTTTAAAACGTTAAAAATGAGTGAATTTAATGATTGGATGGATGGTAAAATTGTTTTACCAAAAAAGTCTGTTTTGATAACAATAGATGATGGAGGCATGGGTGTAGATACAATCGCACAAAAATTATTAAAAGAATACAATATGAATGCCACTTTATTTTTAATAACAATTTGGGGAACAAGAGATTTATACACATATGAAAACTTAGAGGTTCATTCACATACACATGATATGCATACAAATGGTGTATGTCCGCAAGGTCAAGGTGGGGGCATTAGATGTCTTGATGAGCAAACTGTTATGAATGATTTAAAACAATCAAGAGAATATCTTAAAAATCCAATTTCTATGGCATATCCTTTTTACGAATATAATGAATTTGCTATTAATTGCGTTAAAAATGCTGGATTTTCTTTAGCCTTTGTAGGAGGATATAAAAAGGCAAATAGGAGTAGTTTTAAATATGCAATTCCAAGATATCCAATCCAAGAAAATATAACCATAGAAAAATTTTCAAATTTTGTAAACTAGAAAGTAGGAGTTATGAATAATATTATAATAGAAGAAATAAGTGCTTCATTAAACATAAAAGTAAAACAAATAGAATCAACATTGAAATTATTAAGTGAAGGTAATACTGTACCTTTTATTGCAAGATATAGAAAAGAGGCTACAGGAGCACTTGATGAAGAACAAATAAGAAGTATTGATGAAGTATATCAATATCAAGTGAATTTACTAAAAAGAAAAGAAGATGTTATTAGATTAATTGAAGAAAAAGATTTAATGACAGATGAATTAAAAGAACAAATAATGAACGCTAAAAAATTAGTTGAAGTTGAAGATTTATATAGACCATTTAAAGAGAAGAAAAAAACAAAAGCAACAGAAGCTATTAAAAATGGTTTAGAACCACTTGCTAAAATAATAATGTCTTTTCCTAAAAAAGGTAATATTGATTCAATTGTAGAACCATATATAAATGAATTTGTGAAAACTAAAGATGATGCATTAATGGGAGCAAAATATATAATTGCTGAATGGATAAGTGATAATGCATCTTATAGAAAATATATTAGAAAATTTACATATTTAAATGGTACAATTGTTTCAAAATTAAAAAAAGGTGCTTCTGATGATAATAAAACATACGAAATGTATTATGATTATAATGAAGCAGTAAAATATATTAAACCACATAGAGTTCTTGCTATAAATAGAGCAGAAAAGGAAAAAATACTTAATGTTAGTATTGAAATAGATGAGTCTAAAATTATTTCATATTTAAAATCTAAAATAATTAAAGATGAAACTTCTTTTGTAGTTGAGTATGTAAATGATGCTATAACAGATAGTTATAAAAGACTAATATCTCCAAGTATTGAAAGAGAAATTAGGGCAGATTTATCGTTAAAAGCAGAGGATGTAGCAATTAATAATTTTGGTTCTAATTTAGAAAAATTATTATTACAACCTCCTATGAAAGAAAAGATGGTATTAGGATTTGACCCTGCATTTAGAACAGGGTGTAAGCTTGCAGTAATAGATCCAACAGGTAAAAAGATTAACATTAGTAAAATATACCCTCATGAACCTGTTAATAAATATGATGAAGCTAAAAAAATAGTTTTAGATTTAATTGACAAATACAATATTGATATTATTGCAATCGGAAATGGAACAGCATCGCGTGAAAGTGAAGCGTTTATTGTAGATTGCATAAAAGATTCTAAAAAAGATGTAAAATATATTATAGTAAGTGAAGCAGGAGCAAGTGTTTATTCAGCGTCTCCTCTTGCAATAGAAGAATTTCCAGATTTACATGTTGAAGAAAGAAGTGCTATTAGTATAGGAAGAAGATTACAAGACCCATTATCTGAACTTGTTAAAATTGATCCTAAAAGTATAGGTGTAGGTTTATATCAACATGATGTTCAAAATAAAAAACTAACTGAATCTTTAGATTTTGTTGTTTCTAAAGCAGTAAACTCAGTTGGTGTAAATATTAATACAGCATCTCCTTCATTACTAAAATATGTATCTGGATTAACTAAAAAAAATATTGATAAAATAATAAATTATAGAGATACTTTTGGAAAAATAAATGAAAGAAAAGAATTACTAACTAAAAAAGTTTTATCTGATAAAACATATGAACAAGCAATTGGTTTCTTAAGAATACTTGATGGTAAGAATAAATTAGATAAAACTTCAATTCACCCAGAAAGTTACGATGTAGCTATAAACTTATTAAATAATCTAGGTTTTACATTAGATGATATTGGTAGCAATTCATTAGTTAGCAAACTAAAAGATTTAGATGTATCTAAATATAGTGAAATATTAAATACAAACACTTATACATTAGAAGATATAATTAGTTGTTTAATTAAACCAAATCGTGATCCAAGAGATGAAATGCCATCCCCAATACTTAAAAGTGATATACTTGATATAAAAGATTTAAAAGTTGGTATGAAATTACAAGGAACAGTTAGAAATGTAGTTGATTTTGGTGTATTTGTAGATATAGGTTTACATGATGATGGACTTATTCATATATCAAAATTATCAAAAGAATATGTTAAACATCCAAGTGAAATACTTAGTGTTGGAGATATAATAGATTGTTATGTTGAAAGCATTAATTTAGATAAACAAAAGGTATCATTATCATTAATTGAAATATAGGAGGAAATGTTATTTTAAAACATTTTCTTTTTTACCACATAACCAGTCTAGTGATATTTTTTGAACGATTTGATGATTAAAAATGTTAAAAATTTACGTAAAAGTGTAAAATTAAAAATTTAGTATTTTATTTATACAAATATTCATGTATAATTTAAAGTAGGGATAGGACTGTATGGTTCATGTGTATATTGACTTGCCTGACGCTGGTAATTCTTCCAACGCTTGGGTTGTCTTCAACAACGGCAGAGTTAACAACAACAACGTTAATAACAACAACTACGGCGTGCGCCCAGTTATGACACTCTCTAAATCTAGTATCCAATAAGGATATAAGATAGAATATAAAATGAGTAATAAATTATAAATAGTATGAATAAAATACAAGTATAATGTAAAAAGCCCTTAAAGGGCTTTTTGTAGAGGGGGAGCGTGCAGAGCAAAGCGAGTCCTAAGGTAAATTTAGTTTGGAGGAAGTTATGAATTTTATTGAATTATTAAAAATTATATTAATTGGAATTGTTGAAGGTATCACTGAGTGGTTACCTATTAGTAGTACTGGACATATGCTACTAGTTGATGAATTTATTAAATTAAATATGTCTGAAGGTTTTAAAGAAATGTTTTTTGTAGTTATACAATTAGGTGCAATACTAGCTGTAGTTATATTATACTTTAATAAATTGAATCCTTTTTCTAGTAAGAAGAGTAAGGAAGAAAAAAAAGATACAATTGAATTATGGAAAAAAGTAATTGTTTCATGTATTCCAGCAGCAGTATTAGGATTATTATTAGATGATTTTTTAGAAAGTCATTTTGGTAGTGCTATATCAATTGCTATTATGTTAATTATTTATGGTATATTATTTATTATTGTTGAAGATAGGAATAAAAATAAAGAACCTAAGGTTAAAACACTTAAACAATTATCATATAAAACAGCATTCTTAATTGGATTATTTCAAGTTTTAGCTCTTATTCCAGGAACTTCTAGAAGTGGTGCTACTATACTTGGTGGTATTCTTTTAGGTACATCAAGAAGTGTTGCAGCAGAATTTACATTTTTCTTAGCAATACCTGTTATGTTTGGAGCAAGTTTTTTAAAGATTATAAAGTTTGGATTAGCATTTACAACAGGAGAAATAATAACTTTAGTAGTTGGTATGATTGTAGCGTTATTTGTTTCAATTATAGCTATTAAATTCTTGATGGGTTATATTAAAAAACATGATTTTAAATTCTTTGGATATTATAGAATTATACTTGGTATAATTGTAATACTTTATTTTTTATTTAATTAAACATAAAGTTACTTTGTAGTTGACAAAGTAACTTTTTTATTTTATAATAAATTTATAGAAAATGATATTGAGAAATATTATATTGATTTAAAGTATTTAGAAAAAATATCAAGAAAAAAAGACTTTGAAAATTTATCTAGGCTAGATAGATATTTACTTATATTTAAATTAACAGATGAGGAAGAAATGAAAAAAGTAGTAAAAAAGATTATGGATATGATTAGTGATGAAAAATTAATTGGTGTATATGATAAAGAAAAACAAGATCGGATGATACTAAATACAAGGCTTACAGGTGCAAGAATGGAAGGCGAAAAAATTGGATATCAAAAAGGCTTATTTGACACAGCTAGAAATTTACTTTTACAAAATATACCAATTGATGTAATTAGTAAAACAACTGGTCTATCTAAAAATAAAATTAAATCACTAAATTAAATAATATTTCCTATAATTAAACAAAAATTATTATAAAACATCAAAAATGATGTTTTTTTTCATAATTTAGTTTATAATTAAAGAGGTGGTAACATGGTTTATGAATCAATAGATAATAAAAGAATAAAGGATTTTAAAAAATTAACACAAAAAAAATATAGAGATAAAACTGGTATGTTTATAGTTGAAGGAGAACATTTAGTACTTGAAGCATATAAAAAAGGGGTATTGAAACATCTTATTATAGATAAAGATTCAGTTCTACCGCTTGATGTAGATACTCTTTATGTAACAAATAATGTACTATCATATTTAAGTAGTTTAGATACACCTAGTAAGGTAATAGGTATTGCCAAAAAAATTGGCAATAAGAATATATTAGGTAATAAAATATTAATGCTTGATTATATTCAAGATCCAGGTAATTTAGGAACAATTATTAGGAGTGCTAAAGCGTTTAATGTTGATACAATAGTTTTAGGTAATGGATGTGTCGATTTATATAATTCAAAGGTACTAAGGGCTAGTCAAGGATTAATATTTCATATAAATATTATTGAAGCTAATTTAATTGAATTAATAACTAATCTTAAAGATAAAAATTATACTATTATTGGTACAGATGTTACACATGGAAAAAGTCTAAAAACTATTGATAAATTTGAAAAATTATGTATAATAATGGGCAATGAAGGAAATGGTATGAGCGAAGATATTAAAGAACTAACAGACTTTAATATTTACATAGATATTTCTAAAGAATGTGAAAGTTTAAATGTAGGGGTTGCAGCAAGTATTATTTTATATGAATTAGATAAGTAGGTGTAATTATGCAGTACATTTTTATTGGTGAAATAGTAAATACTCATGGGATTAAAGGTGAAGTAAAAATTATTTCTGATTTTAAATATAAAGATAAAGTTTTTGTTAAAGGTATGAATCTTTATATAGGTAAAAATAAAGAAAATGTAGTTATTAGTTCATATAGAAAACATAAAAATTATGATATGGTTACTTTTGAAAATATAAATGATATAAATGATGTTTTAATATATAAAAGTGAAAATGTATATATAGATAAAGCATCAATAAAAATAGATGGATATTTTGATGAAGATATTATTGGACTTGATGTATATGTTAAAGATACATATAAAGGTACAGTAACAGATATTATGAAGACTAAAGCACATGATATAATAGTAATAGATAATCATAAATATTTAGTTCCATATATTGATGAATTTGTTAAAAATATAGATATTGATAATAAAAGAATTGAAATAGTAGAAATGAAGGGGTTATTTGATGAAAATTGATGTTCTTTCATTATTTCCAGATATGTATAATGGATTTTTAAATGAGTCAATTATAAAAAGAGCAATAGATAAAGAAAAAGTAGAAATTAAAATTCATAATTTTAGAGATTATTCAAAAGATCCACATAAAAAAGTTGATGATTATCAAATAGGTGGTGGAAGTGGTATGGTACTTATGCCACAACCTATATTTGATGCTGTTGAATATTTAAAAGATGAAGATACAACTGTTATATTACTAACTCCACAGGGAGTGCCTTATAAGCAAAATATAGCTTATGATTTATCAAATAAAAAACACATAATATTAATTTGTGGTCATTATGAGGGATTTGATGAAAGAATTAGAACACTTGCTGATTTAGAGATAAGTATTGGTGATTATGTTTTAACAGGTGGAGAAATACCTAGTATGGTAATAATTGATTCTATTGTAAGATTAATAGATGGAGTTATAGATAAAGAATCTCATATTAATGATTCATTTAATAATAATATTTTAGATTATCCAGTATATACTAAACCAAATAGTTTTAGAGGTATGGATGTACCAGATATACTTTTATCAGGTGATCATAAAAAAATAAATGAGTGGAGATATAATGAAGCATTAAAGAAAACTAAAGAGAGACGTCCTGATTTAATAGAAAAGAGTTGATTTTATGAAAAAACATTATTCTATATGTAATGAAAATGCTTATATACAGATAAATTTTTTGGATTATAAGAAACTAAGGGGATTTAAATTTACACCAAAAAATAGAATAAAATATAATGGTGTAAAAGTTAATAAACTAATTGTCGTTAAACCGTACTTCACAAATAATATTTTAAAGAAAAAAATAAAAAAGAAATTAGATATGTATTTAAAATATGTTGTTGAAATATTAGATAACGATGATGATGATAGTGGAGTATTAGAATTAGCTTTAAATGATCTAGAAAGATATAGAAGAACTGTTTTAAATAAATATCAATTATACCTAGAAAAAAAGTATGTTAATTTACTTTTAAAAAAGATTGAATTATTACAACATGAATTAAAAACAAAACTAATGTATATTAATTATTATAATGATTATGAAGAAAGTAAAGGAAAATCACGATAATACTTGAAAAAAATACATATTTTTAAATAATATTAGAACATTTAACATGTTCTTTTTTTATGTATAAGGAAAGTGCGTTAAAATAGTTAATTTAATGTTGACATACGTACATTTGTATGATACTATTAACTTATAAGTAATTTATATATGAATAGAATTTATTATTTTTTAAGAAAATGATATTAGATTGGAGATGTAGATATGTGTAAATTAGGAGACATTATTGTAGTAAAAAAATATGTAGGCGATGGAGGTGAGGTTATTAATAAACATTCATTTGTGGTTGTAAGTGACGAAAAAGATAGTATTGCAGGATTAGATTATGATATGGTTGCAGCAGCTATTTCAAGTTTTAAAAGTGAAGAGCATCGCAAAAGAAAATTGAGATGTAGAGAAAATATGGAATTACCTATAGATGCTATGAATGGTAAAGATTTTAAAAAATCTTCTTATGTTAAGGCAGACCAGGCACATTACTTTAAAAAAAATAAAATAGACTATTATGTATTAGCAACATTAAAAGATGAATATATGGATGAATTATTAAAACTAATTATGAAACTTGCAGCAGCAGCAGAAGGTAAGTTAAAACAAATTACAGAAAATTTATAAAATAAATTTGACACTTGACATATATTTTTGTATAATACGTGTACTTAACTTGAAATTACTTGTTTTTTTTCATATAATATTTGTAAGAATAATACAGGGAAGGTGATTATAGTGGACAAGAGGAAAGTAATTGTACCTAAGGGGTTCTTTTCAAATGTTAGAGATGTAATCACAACAAAGGAAGCACTAAAAGATGTAACTCGAATAAATTGGAAAGAATGTTTAAAAGATAGAAAAGATAATAAAAATCAAATTGTTAAATTAGTTAAGTCAAAAATTGACTAATTTTTTTGAAAAAAATATTAAACTTAAACAGTATTACTTGAAATAAATGTAAAATTGTGTTAAAATTATCTAGTCGTGATCCGATGGAGTATTTCTATGATCATAGATTTATAAAAGAAGGAGAGATACTATGAATTTAATCGAAAAGATTACAAGTAAACAATTAAAAACAGACGTACCTGAATTCCGTGTTGGTGATACAGTAAGAGTAGATGTTAAAATTGTTGAAGGAAAAAGAGAAAGAATTCAAGCTTTTGAAGGACTTGTTATGTCTATTCAAGGAAGCGGAATAAGCAAAAATTTTATCGTTCGTAAAATTTCTTCTGGTGTTGGAGTAGAAAGAACTTTCCCAGTAAACTCACCAGTAATTGATAAAATTACAGTAGTTAGAAAAGGTAAAGTTAGACGTGCTAAATTAAATTATATTAGAACTCTAAAGAGCCAACCTAGAATTAAAGAAAGAAAAGACGTGGTTACAAAAGAGGCAAAATAATGCCTTTTTTTTGGAGGTGTTTATGAAAATAATAAAAGAGATTTCTTCATATGTTATTATAATTATACTTGTAGTATTAGTTAGGACTTTTATAATTACACCAGTAAGAGTAGAAGGTGTATCAATGAATTCAACATTAAATAATGGTGATTTATTATTCTTAAAAAAATATGATAAAAGTTATGATAGATTTGATGTAGTAGTATTTAAATATAATGATAAAAGGTTAATAAAAAGGGTTATAGGTTTACCAGGAGAACATGTAAAATATGTAAATGATAAATTATATATAAATGGTAAACATGTAGTAGATAAATATGGAAAAGGTATGACACTTGATTTTGATATTAAAAAAATAAACTACGATAAAATACCAGAAGGATATTATTTTGTAATGGGAGATAATAGACAAAATTCAACGGATAGTAGAGTAATTGGTTTAGTAAGTAGTAAAGATATTGCAGGTGTCACTGATTTTAGATTTTTCCCATTTACTAAAATAGGGACGTTTAATTAGATTTAAGTTTTAACTTAAATCTTTATTTTGGCTAAAATTTAATATATAATAGATTTAGTAAACGAGGTGACTTGATGTTTAAAAAAGATTTAAATAACAAAAAGTATGCTTTAAAATTATTAAAAGAATATGATAAAAAATTACTTAAAATAGAAAAAAATATTGATTTAATTAATAATGAGGTAAATAATTCTTTTAATCAAAGTGAAATATTAAATCTTGATAATAAATTTAATTTAGAATTAAAAGAATATGAACAAGTAAAAAAATTAAAAAAAGAAATATTTGAAATACATAAAATAGATAATGAAAGTCAAATTTTATTAGATAAAAAAATATTTATTATTACTAAAAAAATTGAAAATAAAAAAAATGAATTAGGGCAAAAAGAAAAAGATATAGATAAATTAAATAAATTACAAGAACGTATTGAAAAAGAAATAAATGAATTATCATCCAATATTAATGATGCACCGCTTTATATGCTTTATAATTATGAATATGATGTAATAAACTTAAATAATAAGATAGAAAAATTACCTAATTTAAAAATAGATTTAGAAAAATTAAGGATAAAACTTGAAAGTAAAATAGAATTAAGACAAAAAGAACAATTAGGATATCATGTTGAACAAACAGTTATAAAAGAAAATACAATTTCTATTAGTGATATAAATAAAGTAAAAGATATATTAGATAGTGATATAAATTGTAAAGAAAAACAAATAAAAAAATTAGATAGTGAAATATCTAATAAAAATATACTAAATTTAATATATAGATTAATTAATACTATTAAAAATATTTCATTAAATGGGATAACATTTAATTGGTTTAAAGATAAATCTGTATCTAAATTAGTAGGGAATATATTTATATACAATGGTATTGTAGAAATAAATAATATAAATAAAAAAGATAAAATTGAGTATATTGATTTTAAAAAAATAGAAGATTCTTTAAACAATGTAGATGATTTATTAAATAAAAATTCTGAGATTGTATTATCAACATTTGAAAAAATTAAAAAATTAAAAGAGAATATGCTTAATGATTATTATAGTTTAAAAGAAACTGATGAATTTATTAAATTATTTGATATTATTGAAAAAATAGAAAAGTCATTATATGATAATAATAAGAAAATATTAAAAAATAAATAGGTGGTTGTATGAAGGATGTTTTTAAAAAATATATGAACGATGAACTTAAATTAAAAAAATATCAAATGATAGGAATAATATGTTTAATCGTTGTTATAACAGGTGTTTTTGGTTTTATTTATGAATTTATATTTTACTTTTTTAATAGTGGAATGAAAACATTTTATTATAGAGGAGCAAATTTTTTACCGTGGATAAATATATATGCTACTGGATCTATAATGATTATTATTTTAACTAAAAAGTATAAAAAAAATCCATTGCTTGTATTTTTAATATCTGCAGTATCTACTGGTATACTTGAATATATTGCTGGATATGGAATGTATAAAATAGGAAATGCTTTAAGGTGCTGGGATTATAATACAGAAATATTAAATTTTTTAAACATTGATGGCTTTGTATGTCTTAGAAGCGTTACATTCTTTGGCTTATCTGCATTACTTTTAATGTATGTTATAGTTCCATTTTGTATTTATTTATCTATTAAAATGAATAAAAAAACATTTTTAATTATAAGTATAACATTATGTTCTATATTTTTATTTGACGAATTATATAATTTAGTTTTTGCACGTATTTTTTCATTACCTAGGGCACATGATGTTTATGAAAAAATAGGTTATAAATATATGGATTATTATAAAAATAATTGATTATATAGTTAATTAATGTTATAATTAACCCAAGGAGGAGTTACTATGAAGGAAAGAAATATCGCTGTTTCAATAATTCTATCTATTGTTACATGTGGAATTTATGGTATTTACTGGTTCATTGTTTTAACTGATGAAGTTAAAGCCGCTGCAAATGATGACAAATTAGCATCAGGTGGACTTGCATTTGTATTTACACTTATTTCATGTGGAATTTATGGAATTTATTGGGCATATAAGATGGGTGAATTAACTGCAAAGGCTCAAGCTGATAAAGGGCTTCCAGTAAAAAATAATTCTGTATTATATTTAGTATTAGATATAATTGGACTTACAATTATTGATTATGCATTGATTCAAAATGATCTTAATGAAATGAATTCTAAAGTAGCGTAATTTGCTACTTTTTAAAATATGAAAAAGCTTTTAGTTTTTATTTCTTTATTATTAACATATATTTTATTAGGATCAGTATTTCACATCTATATTTTTTGTCCAATTAATGAATTTACTGGATTACATTGTCCAGGGTGTGGTATTACTAGAATGCTTTTATCTATTTTAAAATTAGATTTTTATCAAGCATTTAGATATAATCCATTATTATTTGTAATGTTTCCTTTTTTTATATTTTTATTAATAGATGAAATAATATCTGAATTTAAAAATAAAAAAAGTATTCTAAAAAAAATTCCAAATAAGTATACATACACTTTTATATTTGTTTTAATTCTTTATGGAATTTTAAGAAATATAATCCCTTATTTAGCTCCAACAACTATTTAAACACTTTCAAATGAAAGTGTTTAATCATTTTGTAAATAGACAGGTGGTGATTTTATGAGAAAATTTGTTGTAAGTGATTTGCACGGCAATATTAATATTTATAATTCAATAATGAATTTTTTAGGTAATTTAAATGACTTAGAAGAAGTAGAGTTGTATATAAATGGTGATTTAATTGATAGAGGAAAATATTCAATATACATGCTCAAAGATATAAAAAATAGAATTGAAAATAATATAGGTTTTAAAATCCATTATTTAGCAGGGAATCATGAATTAATGATGTATCAAGCATATTTAAAAAAATGGTCTAAATTTTGTAGATGGTTTTATAATGGTGGTAAAAATACTTTAAATGAATTTAATAAATTATCAAATACTGAAAAAGAAAGTATTATTAAATTCATTTCTAATTTAAAAATATTTCATAAATTTGAAGAAACAATGAATAATAAACCAATTGTATTAGTTCATGCGAAGTGTCCAAAAAATTTAAATTTAGATTTAAGATTAAAAGACAATAATAGGATCATAAGTAAACTTTTATGGACAAGAAGAGATGATTCTATATTTCTAAAAAACATAGGTAATAAATCTTATTTTACAATAATAGGGCATACACCAGTATTAGAAAAATGTGGGTATGAGTATTATAAACGTGATAATGCTTTAAATATAGATGGTGGTTGTTCTGCATATGTATGTGGAAGTAAAAATTATAATCATGTACCATTAGTTGAGATAGATAATGAAAAACTTACAATATTTACATTTAATAATAGTAATAGTATAACAATGGGAAGTTATTTTGAAAATGGAGAAAGTGTAAAAATGTCATCAAAAACATTAGACGAATATAAAAAATATTTAAAAAAATAAAAAATAATGAAGTAATATAATTTACGTGTTATAATTATAATGGGAGTGGTAATATGAAAAAACCAGTAGTACTATGTATTTTAGATGGATGTGGGGTAGCACCAAAAAATCCTTATAATGCTTTTTTAAATGCTAATAAAAAAACATTAGATTATATAAAAGATAATTATCCAAGTACTATCTTAGAAGCATCAGGTAATTATGTTGGTTTACCTAAAGGACAAATGGGTACAAGTGAAGTAGGTCATATGAATATCGGTGCAGGAAGAATAGTATATCAATCACTTGAAATGATAAATAAATCAATTGAAACAGGTGAATTTTTTAAAAACGAAAATATATTAAAGGTAATGAACCATGTAAAAGAAAATGATTCAAATTTACATTTAATGGGTTTAATAAGTGACGGTGGAATTCATTCTCATACAGATCACTTGATGGCTATTATGGATATGTGCAAACAAAATAATATAAATAAAATATACTTACATCTTTTTACTGATGGAAGAGATACAGGTATACATACTGCACAAACTTGGATAAAAAAATTAGAAGATAAAATAAAAGAAACAAATATTGGTAAAATTACTACTATTTCAGGTAGATATTATGCAATGGATAGAGATAATAATTATGATAGAATTAAACTAGCATATGATGCTATATGTTATGGTATTGGAAAAAACTATAATACTGTAGAAGAAGTATTTAAAGATCAATATGATAAAAACATTACAGATGAATTTATATTACCTAGTGTAATTAATGATGGAAAATTATCTGATAATGATGGAATTATTGTATGGAATTATAGACCAGATAGATTAAGAGAAATGTTTACTGCTATTACTAATCCTACGGATTGTCCTATGGATACAATAAAATTTAATAATATAAAATTTGTATCAATGATGCCTATAAGTGATACAGTAAAAGGATTACATGCATTTAATCATCAAGATATTACAAATGGATTAGGAGAGTATTTATCTAATTTAGGATTATCTCAACTTAGAATTGCAGAAACAGAAAAATATGCACATGTAACTCATTTCTTTGATGGAGATAAAGATATTGAATTAAAAAATTCAAAACAAATACTAATACCTTCTCCTAAAGTAGCAACATATGATTTAAAACCAGAAATGTCCGCACAAGAAGTTACAGATACTCTTTTAAAAGAACTTGATAAAGATTATTTAGATTTTGTAGTTGTTAATTATGCTAATGGTGATATGGTAGGACATACTGGTGTATATAGTGCTGCAGTAAAAGCTGTAGAATTTATGGATGAATGTATAGGACGATTATATAAAAAAATAAATGATTTAGATGGAATTTTAATTATTACAGCTGACCATGGAAACTGTGATGTGATGGTAAATGAGGATGGAACTATTTGTACAACTCATACAACAAATCCTGTTCCATTTATGGTAACAAAAAAGGGTATAGAATTAAAAAAAGGTAAACTTGCTGATGTAGCACCAACAATTTTAAAACTTATGAACTTACCAATACCTGTAGAAATTAATGGTGAAAATTTAATAAAGGAGTAATTTATGAAGTATGTTAATGACGATGTAAAAAAATATTTTGAAATATTAGAACCTAATTTTCCAGAATGGTTAAATGATTACATTGAAACAAAAGAATTATTAAAGCAAAGATATATAAGCATTACATGTGGGACAATTTATTCAGATTTATTTGAAAGTAAATTTTTTTACTCATCTTATGATCATTCAATAGCAGTAGCGCTTATCATCTGGCATTTTACTCATGATAAAAAGCAAACATTATCAGGTCTTTTTCATGATATAGCAACTCCTTGTTTTAAACATTGTATTGATTTTCTAAATGGTGATTATTTAAATCAAGAATCAACAGAAGATTTAACAACAACTATAATTGAAAATTCAAATGAAATTATGAAATTACTTAAAAGGGATAAAATTAATGTATTTGAAGTTAATGATTATCACATTTATCCTATAGCTGATAATGATACACCAAAACTATCTGCTGATAGGTTAGAATACTCATTATCAAATGCATTATTTACATATAAATTGTTAGACTATAGTAGTATAAAAGAATTATATGATGATATTAGTATAAAGTTAAATGAAGATAATATAGAGGAATTAGGTTTTAATACAAAAAAAATAGCTAGAAGTTTTGTAAAAGTAACAAGTAGACTATCAATTATTTATAGAGAAGATAGAACAAGATATTCTATGCAACTTATTGCTGATACAATAAAAAATCTTGTTAAAGATGGAATAATTAAAATTAGTGATTTATATGAATTAAAGGAAACTGACATTATTAAAATAATAGAAAATTCAAAATATAGTAATATGTTTAATGTATGGAAAAAAGCTAAAAAAGTTAAAGTATCAAAAGAAAAACCTAATGATGTTTATTATGTTAAAATTAATTCTAAAATAAGATATATCGATCCATTAATAAATAAAAATAGGATATCTAAAGAATGTAAAATTGCTAAAAAATATATTGATAATAACTTATCTTATGATATGGATAAATATGTTTATTTAGATAGTAATTGGAGTTAAAATGAATGATTTAGTTAATAATATAAATAAAATTCATACTACTAGTATAGGTAATGATAGAATAAAGAAAAATTTAAAAATAAATATAGATGTTACTGAATATTGTAAAAATAAAATACTTGATAAAAATAGTATTATTTATGTAAAAGGTAAAAACTATTACTGTACTACAAAAGATGAAATAATAACTATTAACAAATATTCATTTACTATTATTACAGCACACAAAATTAAAAGATGTAGCTGGTGTAATTTAAATAATTATAATTATTTGAAATATCATGATATTGAATGGGGTATTTTAAATTTAGATGATAAGTACTTATATGAAATGTTGATATTAGAATCGTTTCAAGCTGGTTTATCTTGGGAATGTATATTAAATAAAAGAGAATCTTTTAGAAAATCTTATGATAATTTTAATATAGAAAAAGTAGTTTTATATGATGAAGAAAAAATAACTGAATTATTAAATAATAAAAATATTATTAGGAATAAACTAAAAATAAAAGCAAGTATTAATAATTCAATAATTTTTAAAAAAATACAAAGTGAATATGGAAGTTTTAATAATTATTTAAAAACATTTACTAATAATAAAATTATTTATGAAGTAGGTAAAACAACAAATAAATTATCTGATGATATATCAAATGATTTAATAAAAAGAGGAATGAAATTTGTAGGTAGTACAATAATTTATTCTTATTTACAAGCAATAGGTATAATTAATTCACATGATAAATCATGTTTCTTACATAATTGATAATTCTATTATTTTTTGATAAAATGTAATTACTATAGGTGAGTGTTATGATTGAAAAAAAGTATTATAAAAAACTAGATTATATACGAATAATATCATGTTTTTTGGTATTATTCTATCATTTAAATATTATAAAAAGTGGTTATCTAGCAGTATGCACTTTTTTTGTGTTAAGCGGATATTTATCTTGCTTGTCATTATTAAAAAATAAAAGTATAAAATCTTTTTATATTAGTAGATTAAAAAAATTATATTTACCACTTTTACTTGTAGTGTTTTTAACTGTTATTATTGCTAAATGCTTTTCAGTTAATTGGTTAAATTTAAAACAAGAAACTTTATCTGTAATATTTGGTTATAATAATTTTTGGCAAATAAATGCAAATTTGGATTATTTTGCTAACCATGTTAATTCACCATTTATTCATTTATGGTATATATCAATATTGATGCAATTTGATTTTGTTTTTCCAATTATTTTTTCATTAATAAAAAAATTTAAAAGAACTATTTTTATAATTTTAACAATTATTTTTACTTTAATTTTTTGTTATATGAGTAAAAATTATGATATTACTTTGGTTTATTATAATACACTTGCAAGAGTATTTTCACTTTTATTTGGTGTTATACTAGCACTTAATAATAATACAAATACCAAATTTGATAAACCGTTATTTTTTCTTTATTTATGTTTATTAATCATTATTTGTTTCATACCTAGTACAAAGTATTATGCATTATTAATGATTCTAACCACTTTTATTAGTACTAGATTAGTTAAATATGCTACAAAAAATAGCGAAAAAAGTAATAATATAATTAGTTTTTTATCTAAAAGTACATATATAATGTATTTGGTTCAATATCCAGTGATATATTTTATGAAAGGTAATACAATATTAATAATTATTTTAACACTTATTATTTCTTTTATTTTATATTTATTTATGAGTAATTTTAAAAATAAAATATTTAAAATAGTTTTTATAATTATACTTTTAATTGGTAATATTATTTTAATAACTGAAAAAAATCATTCATCAGAAATGAAAAAATTAGAAAAAAAATTAAATGATAATTTAAAAATTATTGAACAAAAAAATAATGATTATCAAAATACAGTTAAAGAAGAAGAACAAAGTTGGAATAAAGTATTAGAAGATATGGAAAACGAAGAAAGTTCAATTTCTAATGTTGTAAGTAATCTACCAGTTGTAGGAATTGGTGATTCAGTATTACTTGGAACTGTTAATGAATTATATAAAAAATTTCCAAATGGATATTTTGATGGTAAAGTATCAAGATCAATACCTGGCTCATATGACTTATTAAATGATTTAAAAAATAGTGGTAAATTAAGTAATATTGTTATTTTAAGCTTAGCTAATAATGGTGATTATTCTGACAGAAGAAATAATGAATTAATGAGTATACTTGGTGATAGGCAAATATATTGGGTGGATGCAGTAGGTGCTGATGACCCAACTTTTAATCAAAAATTTAGAACATACGCAAGTAATTATTCAAATATTCACATAGTTAAATGGGAAGAGGCGTCTAAAAATCATCCTGAATATTTTTATGCAGATGGTATTCATTTAAAAGGTGATGGTGCTAAAGCATACGCAAGCTTAATATTTGATGCTATATATAATGATTATTTAAACGAATATAATAATAAAAAAGATGAAGTTATAAAAAATCATGAAAATGAATCAAAAAATAAAATAGTATTTTATGGTAATGATGCATTAAATAGTTCATTTAAAAATTTACACAATTTATTTGAAAAAGCAAATTTTAATGTTTTAGATTATTCTTTTGATAGTTTATATAATGAATTAAAAAACAAGATTGAAAAAAATAATTTAGAGTATAAGATAGTTTTATTGTTTGATTTCAAAATAAAGAAAAGTGATTATAAAAAAATAATAGAATTATGTAAAAATCATGAAATATATATATGTAACATAAGTGAGAAAAAATATGAAATAGATGGTGCTACAGTTATAAATTTTTATGATGAAATAAAAAAACACGATGATTATTTAATGAATGATAAAAAGCATTTGTCTGAAAAAGGTAGTAAAAAACTTTCAAAAATAATATATGAAAATATAGAGGAGAGAAAAAAATGAAATTTTTATTTATACAGTTTATTGGAGCAATTGGATATAGTTTACTTGCATATAGTTATTTTAAAGAAGATAAAAGGCAAATATTATTTATGCAGATATTTGCGTATTTAATGTTTGTAATACACTATTATTTGTTAAGTGGTATAACAGGCGCTATATGTAATTTAATTGGTTTATTTGCATTATTAGCAATATATATATTAGATAAAAGTAAATTTAAAAACATAGTTGCAACATTTTTTATTGTAGAACTATTATTGATAAATATTTATGAATTCCAAAATTTCTTTTCAATTTTTCCTTTAGTAGCATCAATAAGTGTTATAATTTCATTTTTAAATAATGATGAAGATGTAATAAGGATAATTGGAATTATTTCTGCAATATGTTGGCTAGTATATGCAGTAGTATATAAATCATATATTGCAATTGTATTTGAAGTATTAACACTTATTGGTACATTTTACGCATATATAAAAAGTAAGAAAATATAATAATATTTTAGATATGAATAAATATGAGCTTTAAAATTTATAAATATATTTTGGGTAGATTATACAAAATCTACCTTTTTTATGCTATAATTTTAATGACTTTAACTATTTAAGGAAGGATGAAACTATGATTTTAGATGGAATAGATATTGGATTAGGTGAAGTAGTTATAACAAATTCACGTGCCAAAATTCATAATGTTGAAATTCAAATAAAGTGTGTAAAAATATATAGTGAAGATCATACTTATCAATTCACATTTTGGACAAAACAACAGTATGAAAAATTTAATGAGTTAGAATTGAATAAAAAAACTGATATTCTAGATTTTATAGACGACTATGATATTGATTTTGGTACTAAAGAATATGGTACCATTAATTCAAGAGAAAATACAGAAGTGTATTTTACTAGAATAGATACTAATAAATATATAATAAATGCTGAAATTAAAGATTTTGACAATTGTGTAATAGGAAGTATGAAAAATCATAAAAACTTAAAATTAGAAGCTATAATAGATTTTAATTTAAAATGTAATAACTATTAAAAGAGGTGATATAATGATTCATGTTATGAAACTAAAAGAACAATACTTTGAATGTATAAAGAATGGAAAAAAAGAATACGAAATACGTCTAAATGATGAAAAAAGAAGAAAAATAAAAATAGGAGATTTTATTGAATTTCAAAAGGAACCATATTTAGATGATAAAATTATAGTTATGGTAGAAGATTTAATATACTATAAAAATTTTAATGAATTACTAAACAATATAAATATTAAATTTTTAGCGCCATCTTTTGTATCAAAGGAAATGTTAAGTTTGGATTTAGAAAGATTTTATTCAAAAGAAAAACAAAATAAATATGGTGTTGTTGCTATTAAGTTAAGAAAAAATAATTGATTGTTGTTAACAAAAAGAATATAAAAAAACATAGTATTTTATGCACTGTATTTTTAATAATGGAGGTAAAAAAATGAAATGTATTTTAGCAAGTTATTTGGATTTATATGATAAAGATGCTGCAGGTAATAGAAACGCTAAAAATTTTGGAAATCAAAACAACATATTAGATAACATAAAAAAGTATGTAAAAAAATATGATAATTTTTTATTTGTAGCAAGTAATGAATTTAATAATGAAGCAACCGATGTTTATGCAAATGTTACATTTGAATCATTTGATTTAACATTACCATTTAATAATTATTATATATTAGACTCTAGAACTGAAGATATGATAGATGAATTATTAGAAAAAGCAGATTTAATATTTTTATGTGGGGGTCATCTTCCAACACAAAATACTTTTTTTAACAATATAAAATTGAGAGATAAAATTAAAAATACAAGTGCATTTATAATTGGAGGTTCTGCTGGTGCTATGAATATGGCAGATAATGTATATTGTATTCCTGAATTAGAAGGTGAATCAATAGATCCAAATTTTAAAAGAGATTTAATAGGTTTGGGATTAACAAATATTAATGTATTACCTCATTATGACATATTCAAAGATGTAATATTGGATAATAAGAAATTTGTTGAGGAAATAGTTTTACCTGATACATATGAAAGGAAAGTATATGGACTTAATAATGGTTCTTATATATTGATTGATGATAAGAATTATTTATATGGTAATGCTTATTTATTAAAAAATGGTAAAATAGAAAAGATTAATGGAGAAAATGAATTTAAAATAATATAATATTATATTAATTAGTATTATTCAGAAAAGTGGTGAGTTTATGACTACAATATATTTGATTAGACATTCATTACAGTTAAAAGATAATGGAATAATGAATGTTTATGAAACAAATCAAATAACTAATGAAAAAATACTTTTGAAACTATAAAACATGTTGATGAATATGGCAATGAATATTGGAGTGCTAGAGATTTACTAAATGTATTAGGATATAAGAAATGGGAAAACTTTCATAAAGTAATAAAGGATTCAAAGGTAGCTTGTAATAATAGTAATTTGAATTCGGATGAACAGTTTCCCGAAGTCAGGAAGCTGTCAATAGCTGGTAATGGGAAAAAGCAATATATCATTGATTATAAGTTATCTAGATATGCTTGCTATCTTATAGTACAAAATGCTGATCCTTCTAAAGAAGTAGTTGCATTAGGACAAACTTATTATGCTATACAAACAAGAAAACAAGAAATTACTATGACAGAATATGATTCATTATCCGATGATGAAAAAAGATTTTATCAAAGAAATTTAATAAGGCAAGGTAATTATACATTACAAAAAGTTGCTGCAAAATCAGGTGTTAAAAATATGGCAGAATTTCATAATGCTGGTTATAGAGGTTTATATAATAGCGAAACAGCTGATGACATATATAAAAGAAAAAAACTAAGATATCGCGAAGATATTCTAGATAATATGGGTGAAGATGAATTAGTTGCAAACTTATTTAGATGGAGGAACGATGCCGGAAAATATGCCAACGCCTAAAAAAAGTTTGAAAGTTCTTGAAAGAGAAAAGAAACAATTAGAAACTAAAGAACAAAAGTAACTTAAAGATATAAAATCAAAGTAATTTTCGGTAGATTAGTACAAAATCTGCCTTTTTTATGCTATAATTTTAATGATTTTAAAAAGGAGTTGATCCAAATGAATGAAGAAAAAGGGTTTAATAAAACCGTAATCAACTGGTTGATAACAATTTAGT